>Ga0306923_10000344_pt1 | contig 35396 bp, 26 predicted proteins | sample sta12Can44000108_FD_203841 | JGI IMG/M metagenome (GOLD analysis project Ga0306923, IMG submission 203841) | Lab enrichment of tropical soil microbial communities from Luquillo Experimental Forest, Puerto Rico - statanox.12C.anox.44.000.108 (v2)... | ecosystem: Environmental > Terrestrial >... | reverse complement strand
CCACCTTAACCGACCCTCCCGGTGACCACCCGTCGCTCACGCGCGCGCCGAGCTCCATGTCATCGGGCATTCCGCCCGACGCGCGCTTACCCTCGATTTTCCACCACCAGCGCGGACGCTAACGAGCACACGGTCCCGGACGCTGCTTGGACTGCGACCGCTCGCAGCGGTACCTCGGCCATCTAAATGGGACTAGGGAATGCAGCAGCCAAGGGATGCGGTCGTTTAGCGAAGCCCCCGCCAGCTTGCTTTGGACTTGGGCGTCGCCCTATCAGGTGTCACCGAAACGAGTATCCGGCTACAGAAACCGTCGCTGATCTATCCCCTTCTGCACAGGAACACTCCGACGTGGAGGGCGAAGCGATTTCATTCTGCGACGGCCATTTGAGCAACCTTTAATGCTCAATGTACAGACCGGAACGCTCGAGCAAATCCGCGCAATGGTGGCCCAAGACCAGCGCCTGCGGGCGGGGGTCTCAAGCTCAATACGTCGCCTAGCGCCTAGCTACTGCCGGATTCACACCATCAAGGATGGCACGGGCATTTCGATAGTCGGCGGTGCCGAACCCCTCGGTAAAGCGGCTGCAAGCGGCTGTCAGTTCCGCACGCGCCGCTGCGGCGTGGCCCATGTCTGCCACAGACGGGCCGCGCCGGTGGCGATCCGCAGCGACAAAGACAGTGCGCCCTGTTGCTCCACCCATACTCGCGCGTCCGCGCTCTCTACGTCTGGAGGCCTGGGGAGCGGCGTCCCTGTTCAGCGGGTTCAAGTTTTTGCCGCTCGATTGCGCTTCCGCCTTCGGCGGTGCGCTGGCACGCCGCATTGGCCCGTTTCTGGGCGTCTCCAAACATGCTCGGCGCAACATCCGAGTCCTGCTTGATCCGGCGGACGCCGCGACATGGGATTGGTCGTGGACGTTTTACTTCCGTACCGCGGATTTCTTTCGTGGTGCGGACTTCTTGCGAGGACCCCCTTTTGGCGGATTGAGGGCGTCTTTGACGGCCTTGCCTGCGTGGAACCGCACCGCCTTGCTGGCGGCGATTTTGATGGTCTCTCCGCTTTGTGGGTTCCGCCCCTCGCGCGCCGGCCGTGCCGCCACGTTAAAAGTGCCGAGGCCCGAGACACGGACCGCCTCTCCGGCCACGAGGGAATCGAGAATGGCGTTTACCACGGCCTTCACCGCCTGCCCTGCTGCCGCTTGGTTTAGCTCAGTTGCCTGAGCGACTTTTTCGATCAGTTCGGATTGGTTCATCTCCGATCTCCATCTCCACCGTTGTCAGATTTGACCTTCGGGTCGTTCGCTGTTGCGTGTAGATGGCCACGACGCGCGAGCACCCACGCCGGCTCGCACCTGGACCTAACAGGCGCAGTGGCCGTCAAGATGGCACACGACGCAGCCCAAAGGCTCGCCTGCCGCCTCGATCACTGCGCTCCTCACTGGCCACGGCGCCGTCTTCACCGAGCATGCTCTCCTCCGCTCCTCGGTGGTAACCGCTGTTCGCCCGAATCGGACCAGGACACGTTCGGCGATTTCCCGTTCAATGAGTTGGTCGCGTCGTTTTTCCCGTTCGCCATCGAGCCCTGCGAGCGGCTCGGAAATCCGCAGTTTCTTCTCTCCTATCAATTTCGTGATCTACTGGTTCCCTTGGTTCCCGCTCGACCGCCATTCGCGCAGCGGCGGTATTCTCCGATGAATGCAAAAAAATCCTACTGGAAAAGACTCGAATCCAAGAAGTTGCGATCGGGACGGATTTTTGACGTAACCATTGCGATCTCCGGAGGCGAAGGGTCGCTGGAGCGGCGGCCACCGTCGCGGCGCGAAAATGGGCTGCCGCCCGCATGAGAGAGGAATACTCTTACGGGGACGGAAGGTTCGAATCCGTCTTCCTCCAGCGGAGAGTCAGGTGCGAACCTGTCTCTCGCGGGAATTCGCCTTCCTACGTCGAGAAGCCGCGGTTTTCCGCGGGTGTGCGGGCCGGGGCGAGCGGCGCGGTCGGCAGAGATGCGCAGGACACGGCAACATCGGGCCTACGGGCGGTAATATCTCAGTCGGGCTATATTCCAGTACCGCACCGCCGGTGGGTGATTTTTGAGTTCGGATCGGGCTCAGGCAAAACCGAGCGCGGTCCAGTACCGCAGTGCCGCTGATGGGGTCGGCAAGAATGCCATGCCGGTCCCAACGAAGTCGGGCCTTCTCGGCCGAACGTGCGGTAGATCTTTGAATCCGGATTGGGCTCAAGCAAAGCCGAGCGCGGTCCGCTGATCGTGCCAGGCAAGCGGCAGACGTGAGTGCTCGAGGAGCTTCTCTGCCGTCAAATCGGGTGGCTGCCGCCCATCGAGGATCGCCTGGGTGATATCCGGCGCGAGATAGCTGAGGCGGACGAGCCGCGTGAAATAGGACCGGCTGACCCCTTCCCGCTGGGCGAGTGCAGCAAAGGGGATGCCTTCGCCGTGAACGAGTGTCGCGTTGAACCGGCGCGCCCTGAGAAGCAGCCGGATCAATCGTGCGTCGGGTTTCGCAGCGGCAAACGGATCGGTCCCGTCGATCACCATTCGGATTTCCCGCCCGGCGCGGCGCAGCCGTACCGGCACGGACAGAATCTCAGTTTCCTCGTCTTTCACGCCTTGCGACGGTGTAGCAGCTCCGTCGAGTAGCGCGCCCAGCCGCGGCGGGCGGAGACGGATGTCGATCTGGTCGACCCTCACCTCGATCCGTTCGATCAGGATAGCGAAGACGGCACGTTTGCGCGCCAGTGGCAACTCGGGCCAGCGCTTGGCGATCTCTGCGGCCCGCGCCGTAAGCCGCTGCTGCATTGATGAGTCCAGGAGCCGTGCCGAAGCAGATTTGTAGATGCTTCCGGGATCTCACAGCAGGGACGCGGACCTTTGGTGTCGGCCAAAGTGGTGGATCGGTTGGTGCGGATGCGCCCCTGGCTTTCGGAGACGCGCCGGCCAAATGTCGATCTGTGCGGCTAGATTTTTTTGCGAGGAGACTGCCATGACACACACGCGCCCCTTCGATCCAACTCTGTTCGGCGGAGCAGCGATAGATGCCGGGGTTCTTTACTATTCGCGTATCGCGGGCTGGCTTTGCAGGATCAGGCGGACGAGCTCAGCTTGGCGCCGCGTTCCGGTCTTGTCGAACACGTGAGCGAGGTGTGTCCGTGCCGTTGTCAACGAGATGCCAAGCCGGTCCGCCGTCGCTTGCAGCCCACCGGCTTTCAATACCTCGCCCGTGAACCTGGCTTCCGCCGGGGTCAACCCGAAATCCTGGTGGAGACCTTCGCGGTGGATGATGGTGGCCTCCTCCGGATCAGTGATGAAGAGGATCGCTCTCGGCCGGACAACATCGATCCACGCCATACGGGCGCGGTGGGGTATCACGAGCACGGTCATCGGCGCCCGGTTCTCGCGCGAGAGCCGAAGGCGCCCGCCCGCGCCGCCAAGCTCGTCTCTCGGCTCGGCGCAATCCCCGATTATTCGGCGCAGGACCTGCGTCTCGCCAGGGGTTTCGGCCCGCAGACGGTCGCGGTCCAGGAACACACCGGCGCCGGCCCGGAGCATGATTTCGGCAGCGCTGTTGGCAAAGATCACCCGAGCAGCCGCGTCGACCAGTAACACACCCTGACGCAGGCGGTTCAGTAGCTCCGCCGAACCCGCCGGCGGCCCGTCCACAGCGGCGAGGCGCAGCTGCAGCTGCACTGCACGCTGCAGGTGTGGGATCAAGGCGGCGAAGAGCCGGATCTCGCTTGCGCGGAAATCGCCCTCTGAATAGCGGCGCCCGACCGTGACCACCGTGGACACCGGACCCTCGATCAACAGGTTTGTTCGCATCAACGCTTCCGCGCGCTGCGGCTTGTACCATTCGTTGAAAATGTCGGTGCGACAATGCTCCTCGCGAGACATAAAGGTTTCCGGCATGAACACCGCGCCTACCGGGTGATTTGCACCGCGCTGCCAAAAAATATCGCGGCTGCCCCAATATTCCGCAAAGCTCCGGATATACTTCTGATCAAACCGCGGAGCGACGTTCCGGGTAACGTAGGTCCTTGAATTGTAGCTGCCAAAATGAGCTCCGCTCGTAGCCCCGAGCAGGTCGGCAAGACGGTTGAGCATGGGTGGACAGGCGTTGGAATCCAACGCCGTGTCGTAGATGGATCCAACGAATTCGGAGAGATCTTGAAGGCGCATCGTCCCCCTCCGGCGGCACATGTCACGATGCTCGAGCCTGGAGAGAGCTTGCGCTGGCCGCGTCACGGTAACCATACGATGCGTTGCGCCGCGGGGTGTGAACTAGTTCACAGCCCACGAAAAAATCTCTGGAAAAAAAGCTTCCATCATCCGAACGGATGACGACGTGCCCGTCAGTCTCGATCGAACATGGCCATGCGCTGGTAAGTCGCCGGTAATCCGAAACGGCTCGCACGTCTTCCGGGATCGGCGAGGTATTGGTGGTGCCGCCTGCGGCTTAGGCAGGAGAGCGTCCGTACCATGGGAGGTGATCCGTGGAACGCCGTTTCGATCGTCGATGCCTAGCGCGTGGCGTCGCGCCACACGGATGGCGCGAGTCCGGACCACGGCGTCGCTGCCGGTCGTCCGCTACAACGGGTCCAACGGTGACATCAAGGAGGGTCCATGAGCGACGAACGCTTCCACGTCAATATCCGCCTCCCGCCCGACCAAGACCCGAAGCCTCCTCCGTACACAGGCCCGAATAGCTGGGCCTTGAGGGCGGACGACCTCCTCTCGCTCCGGCTCAACTTCGTCAACCTGCAGTTGTCGACTTTCAGCCCGGGTAAGCCTGTGCTGACGATCGCCAATCCGGCCAATCCAGCTTTTATCGTCGTCGTCTTCCCGCCGCAAAACATGGCCGAGCAGGCCTTCTGGTCGGCCGATAGCAGGTTCTTCCCCGTGCCACCGGCGCCCGGTCAGCTGCCCGAGCCGGGTGGCACCGAGCAGCCCAAGTCTCCCGCCGAGTCGCGCATCGCTAACGAAAGCCGTCTCGCCTTCATCGTGCCCCCCGATGCCGGCCCCATTTCCTACAATCTGGCGTCCCTTCTCGAAAAATGCTCCGAATTCGCTCTAAGCGTCGCGGCGACCGCGGCCGGCCCGCCGCCCATTGGGTTAGATCCGGTTCTGTCAAATCCGGGCATCCTGAACATCCATCTCGGAGCCTTGAAGACGGTGGTTGCCACACCGGTTGCCTCGGCCACTGCAAATCCCGCCGCCCTTACTCCGCATGCCTCCGCGGCTCAGCTCGCCGACCGCATGGTGCAGCACCGGGCGGCGCTGCAGTCCCGGCGGTCGCTGACCTACAAGATTGCCACCGGCGCGATCGCCGCAAGCAACATTCCCAGCGTCACAGTCGGGCCGCCGCCCCTCGACGAGCCAAAGATCACCGAGACCGCGATCGAGATGCCCTATCGGCTGATCATCTCGCCGAATCAATATGGAGCCTGGGCTCATGCCTCCACGCCGATCTCCTCCCCGGCCGAGCGCACCGAACTCTGGCACACACGCCTCGGCCGCCGTCCTTCCGCGGCGGAGCCGATCGACGAGACCGCCGCCGCGCAATATTCTTGGAATTTCAGTGCGATCTGGGCGCGCGATCCGGCGATCAAGGAGAAGCAGGCGCCAGCCCACGACCAAGTCCCGTTTCGGACGTCGCTCGACGCGTTCGACCGCTGGAACATCGTCCACCAGAGCTACAATCACCCAACGGCAGATATCGTCGCGAACCGCATGATGCTGACGACGCTTCGTGCATCAGCTACGCCCCTATTCGTTTCGCATCGCGGAGCTCTCGGCCGACACCTTGCAGTCTGTGCTGCGCGACTCGAACCAAGGGTCGCATTGATGAGCCGACGTACGATGGTAGTCGAGGCCGAGCAGGAGCCGGGGTATTGGGTGGGCGGAGACCCGTGATGAATGAGCGCGACCCCCGGGAGCTAAAGAGCCGCCGTTCCGAAGAGACGAAGCCAGGGCGGCGGGAGGAGGCTCACTCCCATTCACGCCGCGAGGCTGAACAGGCACCGTCGGATCGGCAGTCGAAGCAGCAAGAGAGGCGCAGCATCGCCGATCTGCTGCCAAGCGTGACGCTGCCGAAGGGTGGCGGCGCAATTCGCGGACTGGGTGAAAAATTCTCCGTCAACGCGGCTACTGGCACTGGCACGATGGCCGTTCCGCTGCCGCTCAGCCCCGGACGATCGGGCTTCACGCCGGCGCTGCAGCTCGCTTACGATTCCGGCTCGGGCAACGGGCCGTTTGGCTTCGGTTGGAGTCTCGATGTTCCGGCGATTACCCGCAAGACCGACAAGGGCCTGCCGCGCTATTGCGACGGAGACGAGTCGGACGTTTACATCCTCTCCGGTGCCGAGGACCTTGTGCCGATCCCCGACGCGACCGATGCGCGGAAGCACATCGCGCGGACAGTCTACGGCACCGCGTATCAGGTCTCGTTCTACCGTCCTCGCGTCGAGGGCCTGTTCGCCCGCATCGAGCGTTGGGTAGCGGCGGATACCGGCATCAGCCACTGGCGCAGTATCTCGCGCGACAATGTGACGACGCTCTACGGCTACGATGCGACGAGCCGCGTTGCCGACCCGAGCGACCCGCGCAAAGTGTTTTCTTGGCATATTTGCAGAACTTGGGACGACAAGGGCAACGTCGCGGTTTACGACTACGTTGCCGAAGACGGCGCTGGGGTCGACCAGAAGCAGGCGCACGAGGCGAGCCGGTCGCCGCAAAGCCGGGCTAGCCAGACCTATCTAAAAACGATCCGCTACGGGAACCTCCAGCCTTATTTTCCGGACTGGAACGCGGCGACGGAAAAGCCTCTCCCGGCCGACTGGATGTTTTCGGTCGTGCTCGATTACGGCGATCACCCGACTACACCGGCGCCGCAGCTCCACCCTTCCTGGCTGCTGCGGCCAGACCCGTTTTCCACTTATCGCGCCGGCTTCGAGATCCGCACCTACCGGCGAGTCCAGCGGCTGCTGTTCTTCAACAATTTCCCGAAGGAAGACGGGGTCGGCGCGGATTGCCTCGTGCGCTCACTGGACCTCGTTTATTCGGATCAGCAGACCCCAGCCGATCCGCACAATCCGATCTACACTTTACTCGTCTCGGCGACTGAATCCGGCCACCGGAAAAACGAGACTACCCTGGTCGCCCGATCGCTGCCGCCGCTCGAATTTGGCTATAGCCAGCCGCACATGCAGCAAGGTGATTTTTCCTTCGCGCACTTGACCGCATGTTAATCCTGAGCGGACAAAATCTCTCGCGTCATCGTTTTGGCTCTGCGCGGCCAAGCACCCAAAGACGGCGTCGGGTACCTCTCGTATTATCCTGGCCTCCAATCTGGGTTATGGCCTCCTCAGAGACCGAGTTGAGGGGACGCAGATTTTTTGGAGTTTGACGGCAATTTTCTCGCTGTTTGCGATAATGTTCCTTCTTACTGGAGAATAAATCATAAGAGAAATCCGCGGGTGTCCGCGTCGGACTCGGAAAAAGCCCACTCAGCAGAACGTGCTGAGGACGCCGAGATGGAAAGCCGTTAGCCGGTTACGCCGCTGCGACCGCCGCAGCAATTCCGCGACGATAATCCTCGTAAGGGCGAGCATTCCCCGGAATAACATGGTTTAAACTGCCGTTTCCCTGGCGGGGGGGCGGGGATGCGGCTCCGATATTTAGTTCTGATCGTCGCAGTAGTCACGGCGCTGCTACCCGGCGGAGCGGCGCGTGCCGATCTGAATTATCGCGCGGAAATCACCGGAGCGGAGGACAGCGAACTCGCCAGTTTGCTCGACAAGGTCTCCGAGCTGAAGACGCTCGAGGACAAGCCGCCGGTTTCCGAGGAGGCCCTGCGGCGGCGGGCCGACGGCGACCTCGGCCGGCTAGCCGATGCCGCGCACAGCCTCGGCTATTGGGACGCCGATTTCTCCTACGACGTGGACACTTCGGGCGAGACCGCGAAAGTGACCGTCACGGTCAAGCAGGGGGCGCTCTATCACGTCGCCTCGGTCACGGTGCTTGGCCCCGACGGGAAGTCGCTATCGGTCCCGCGGGACGGGGAAAAGCTGCCGCTCAAACCCGGCGACCCGGCGCGCACCGCCCCGGTTGTCGCGACCGAGACGGCATTGTTGACGGCCTTTGGCAACAACGGCCATCCCTTTGCTAAAGTGGAAAACCGCCGCGTCGAGATTGACCGCGGCAGCCAGACGATGGACGTGACCTACACGCTCGACCCCGGGCCAGTCATGCGCTTCGGCCCAGTCGCGATCACCGGGCTCGAGCGGCTCAATCCCGCTTATGTCGAGGGGCGTGTACGCTGGCAGGGCGGCGAGATCTACGACGCGAACAAGGTCGCCGAGACGCGCCGGGCGCTCATTGAAACCGGGTTGTTCAGCACCGTCCAGATCACACCCACCACCGATCTGGAGCATCCCGGCGAGGCACGGATGACGATCGATGCGACCGAGCGGGTGCATCGTACGATCGGCGCCGGACTTGCTTACAACACCAGCCAAGGCTTCGGCGCCCGCGCCTTTTGGGAAAACCGCAACCTGTTCGGCAATGCCGAGAATCTGCGGCTTTCCGCCGAGGTCGGTCAGCAACTCGACGTATTTCGCGCAAATTTCCGGCGTCCCGATTTTCTGGCCGTCGATCAGGATTTCCTGGCGACCGCCGAAGTCGCCAATGATATCCCGGTCGCCTATAACAGCCGGCGCGAGATCGCGACGGCCGGGATCGAGCGCCGGGTCGACCGATGGCTGACCGGCGGCCTCGCCTTACTGGCCGAAAAGGCGAACGTCACTCAACTTGCCAATGTCACCCCGATGACCGGCACGCAGCATTACGAGCTGGCCGGTCTGCCGGCCTACCTAAAACTCGACGAAACCGATAATCTGCTCAACCCGGCCACCGGCTATCGCGCGCAGCTCAACGCCACACCGGCTCATACCTTCTCGGGCTCGCACCTGACGTTCAGTACCAACCTGCTTTCGGGCAGCACGTATTGGGCGTTGGGTTCCGAGCAACGGACGATCCTCGCTGGCAAACTGGCGCTCGGCTCGCTCGACGGCGCCCCGCTGTCGCAGCTTCCTTCCGACCAGCGGATTTATGCTGGTGGCGGCGGATCGGTCCGCCCTTACGGCTATCTGATGGCCGGACCGCTCGCCCCCAACAACGTACCAATCGGCGGCAGGTCGAGCTTGGTGCTGAATCTGGAGGCTCGCATCAAGATCACGGAAACGATAGGCATAGTCCCCTTCGTCGATGCCGGCAGTTATTACGAGAGCCCGCTGCCGCAGCCCGGCCGCACGCCGCTTTACGGCGTGGGCCTGGGCGCGCGCTATTACACCGCGTTCGGGCCGCTGCGGCTGGATCTGGCGACGCCGCTGCACAAGCGCAGCGGCGACTCGCCGATACAGGTTTATATCAGCCTCGGGCAGGCTTTCTGATGAAGACCGCGGCACGAGTACTTCGCTGGTTCGGCGCCGCGTTGGGTTTGCTGATCGCGGCGGTCCTCGTGGCGTTCGGTCTGCTCCAGACGCAAACAGGGCAAGCTTGGGTTGCGAGGACCCTCGGGCGCACGATAAGCACGCCGGATTTTACCGTCGTGGTTGCCGGACTGCATGGGACGGTCCCATTCAATCTCAAAGTTGACCGGATCGAAATCGGCGATCATGACGGCACCTATCTCACCTTGCAGCATTTCGGGCTCGACATTTCGGCCGCCGCGCTGCTGGCAAGGCGGCTCCATATTCGGTCGCTAAGCTTTGCCGAGGTCGACATGGCGCGAAGCAGCACCGCGCCATCGACGACCCCCTTGACCGAATATTTCAAGGTGCCACGCCTCCCGATCGAAGTCGTGCTCGATCGGCTGTCGATCGGGCGGCTGGCGCTCGCACCGCCGGTGCTCGGCGAAAGCCTCGTAGCAACCGTCGTCGGAAGTGCCCGGCTCGCGGGTCAGGCTGCACAGGTCGCGCTCGACCTGCACCGCACGGACAGTTTTGCAGGGAATATCGCATTGGCGATGGAGCTTGCGGGCGTTACGCCGGTGCTGAAGCTCCAGCTCGAGGCGAGCGAGCCAACCGGCGTCTTGCTCGACCGTTTGCTCGGGCGCACCGACCGACCGCCGCTCTCGCTATGGGTCAACGGGACCGGGCCGCTGGCGGATTGGCATGGCCATGTTGCCGCCTCCGCCGGCGCTCTCGCCCGTATCAACTCGGATGTGACATTGGCGGTGAACTCTCAGACCGTCCTCGGTCTATCTGGAACGGCCGCGATGGCGCCGCTGCTCCCGGCCGAATTCGCGCCAGTCATCGGAGATCAGCTAACGCTGTCGCTCCGTGGCAGCTTGGGCGAGCGGGTCGTCGTCGACGCGCTGTCGATCGAGATCGCGGCTGGGACATTGACTGGCGATGCCGCGTTTGGTGGAGCGGAAAAAACCGTTTCCGCGCATCTACAGGCCAATGCCCCTCAGCTTTCCTCGCTTTCGGGTTTGCTGGGCAACGAGCTGAAGGGCTCGGCGTCCCTCACCGCCGAGGTCACGGGCACGCAGGATCGACCTGCGCTCGCGTTGAATTTATCGGCAAACGAGGTCGGCGTCGCCACCTCGGGCGCCCAACATCTGGACGCGAATATCTCGGCCACACCGACCGGCGCCCTCGATAATCCGGACACGCGGATCGAATTTGCGGCAAAGGGCCGGGTCGAGGGGCTCGCCGCGCCGGAAGGCGTTACCGTGCCACCGCAGCTCGGGCGTGACATCGGCTGGGCGCTGGCCGGCGATGCTACCCGCGACGGCAGCACTGTCGACCTCAGCAACCTTTCCGCCGAAGGCGCGGGCCTTGCTCTCACGGGGGCAGGACATCTCACCGGAGCCGGGCAGACGATCGAGGGGAATTTGCGTTTATCGATCGCCGACCTTCGCCCCTTCTCCGGATTCGCCGGCAATGCGCTCGCCGGCTCCATAGAGCTGGCGGCCGATGCCACGCGGGAAGGCACCTCGCGGTTCAAGGCGCGACTCGACGGCACGGCCAAAGGACTGCGAACCGGCATCGCTGCCGGCGACGCACTCCTCGGCGACACCGTGACATTGGCCGGCTCGGCTCAGCGAGACGCCGCAGGCGAGCTGATCGTCGACCAGCTCGCGGTCGCGGGTGCGGCGGCGAACCTCTCTGGCAATGCGCGGTTCGATCCTGGTTCGAATCGCCTCGCCGCGGCGCTGGCACTCGAATTGCCGCGGTTGAAGCCGCTCGGCCCCGCGCTCGGCATGGAGATGGCGGGCGCAATATCGGCCCGCGCCAATGCCGAGGGCGAACTCGATCACCTGCGGCTCGAGAGCGAAGTTGCAGGTGACGGCATTGCGGCCGGCGGAACGCGCATCGACCACTTGCAGCTCGCCGGCAAGGTCGCCGACCTCGCCGAGCCGAAGGCGACGCTCGATGGCACCTATCGCACCTACGGACTCGACGGGGCCCTGAGTTTGGCGGCGGAGGCGAAAGGAAGCTCGGAATTAGTGCTGCCGCGCTTCCGGTTGACGGCAGCCGATGGCGCGATCGAGGGTAGTTTGCGCATCGCTCTCGATACTTATCTGACCCAAGGCTCCATCAGCGGGCGGGCGCCCGATCTCGCGCGCTTGTCCAAACTGGCCGGAACACCACTCGGCGGCAGTCTCGAATTGGGCGGTAAGTTCGAGGATCGCGGCGGACAGCTCGTCGAGTTGTCGCTGACCGGATCGCGGCTTGCCGCCGGGATGGGTTCCTCACGCTTAGGGATCGGCCGCCTCGAATTGAGCGCGAAGTTCGCCGATGTCCTACGAACAACGTCTGGAACGGGGCGCCTTTCACTCACCTCGGCGAACCTTGGTGCGGCCGAGTTCACTACCGCCACACTGGCGCTCGATGCGGCGCGGTCCGGGCGCTTCACGTTCCAGGGCGACGCAAAGGGCCGGCCGTTGACATTGGCGCTCGCGGGCGATGGCGGGCTCGAACCCGGCCGGTTCGAGCTGCGTCTGAGCCGGCTCGCCGGATCGCTTGGCAACGACCGGATATCCCTCGAGCAGCCGCTTACGCTGTCAAAACGCGGTGCCGATCTCGCCTTTTCCGGTCTCTCGCTGGATTTCGGGACCGGCCGGATCACCGGCAGCGGTGGCTTGCGCGGCCAGTCGCTGTCGCTCGCGCTCAACGCCGCGAACTTGTCGATCGCATCGGGCGCCCGGTTCCTCGGCTATCCGAACGCGCAAGGCAGCTTGAACATCGCGACGACGCTCGGCGGCACGCTGCGTGCTCCGCAAGGACATCTTTCGGTGAACGCCGGCGGGCTCAGCCTCGCCTCCTTGAAACGTTCTGAGGTCCCGGCTCTGGGGTTCGGTATGGACGGTAATTGGAACGGGCGAAACATCGATCTGAAGGGACAGGTCACGGGCCTCAAGGGCGACACGATCAGCTTCGCGGGCTCGGCGCCGCTATTGCTGACGCCGTCGCCGCTCGGGATTTCGGTGCCGCCGGCCGGGCGGCTAAGCCTGCAGCTGCAGGGCGGCGGCCAGCTCGAACACCTCGCCGATCTGCTGCCGCTCGGCGAGGACCGGGTCAGCGGCCGCTTCGCGGCCAACGTTGCCGTCGACGGCACCGTCGCTGCTCCGGCCGCGAGTGGCCAGCTCAGGCTCTCGGACGCGCGCTACGAGAACTTCGCGACAGGGGCGATGCTCGCCAATATGCAAGCCGATGTCGTTGGTGGTCGCGACCGCTTTACGCTGGCGTCTTTCTCGGCCGGAGACACAGCGAAGGGAAGCCTCACCGCACAGGGCAATGTCGTGTTGCGGGGCGCCTCGGGACCGACTGCCGATCTTTCCGCCAGGCTTGCCAATTTCCGGGTCGCGGCACGCGACGAGGCCGTGGCGACAGCGAGCGGAACGGTGGCGATCGCTGGTGCCCTGACCTCGCCCAAGGTCGGCGCAGCCCTCACGATCGATCGCGCCGATATCAACCTGCCCGAAAGCCTGCCGCCCAGCGTGGTAGTGCTGAAAGTCGTCGAGACCAACAGCAAGACGGGAAAGCCACCACCGCCGCCCGCCGCCGCGAACCAAGCGCCGGCGCTCCCGGCAACCCTGGACATCAAGATCGACATGCCTGGCAACATCTTTGTGCGCGGGCATGGGCTCGACAGCGAGTGGCGCGGCAAGCTGACGATCACCGGCACCAGCGCGGCGCCTGCAATCAGCGGGTCGCTCGAGCAGATCCGCGGCACTGTCGATTTGCTCGGGAAGACCTTCACGATCGCGCGCGGCCGGATCACATTCGAAGGCGGCGCGAAGCTCGATCCCGATCTCGATATCATCGCCGAGGCGAGCACTGCCGACATTACCGCACAAGTCCAGATCAGCGGGGTTGCCTCGGCGCCAAAAGTGACGCTGAGCTCGACACCGCCGGTGCCGCAGGACGAGATCCTCTCGCGCGTGCTGTTCAACCGCGGGGTCGGTCAGCTCAGCGCCGGCGAAGGGCTGCAGCTCGCCGCGGCCGCCGCTACCCTCGCCGGCGGCGGCCCGGGGGTGCTCGACAAGCTGCGCGGCAGCCTCGGTTTGGATTGGTTCAGATTCGGTTCGAGCTCGACCAGCCCGACCACCGGAACGCTCAACCCGCGAGGGGCGGCGAGCGGGGGTTCGGGTGCCAATACCGCACTCAGTGCCGGGAAATATATAGCCCCGGGGGTGTCCGTCGGGGTGAGCCAGGGTGTCTCACCGCCAACCAGCAAAGTGACCGTTCAGATAGAAGTGCGGCCGCATCTGACGGTCGGCGGCGAGGCCGGTCAGTCCGGCAGCACCGGTCTCGGCGTCAACTACAATTACGATTACTGATCTTCTGAGGCGCCTCGCCCTAACACATGTCCCCAAAGAGGCGTGAAACGAGCATCGCATCGGGCAACGCCGGATTTATTCGATCACCTCTCCAGCGCGGGCGAGGATCGCCTCGGGTCCCGCCGCCGCATACGGACTAGGTTGATACCGGGTCAGAGATCGCACATCACATCGTGGTGACTAAGCGCAGATCAGCGTCCGATGGTTGTGCCGCATCCTCTATCATCCGGCGCGGCAACGTTCGACGGGAGGGTGCCATGGACATCATCGAAGACGCGCAGGGGTTGTGGCCGCGCACGCAATGGACGCGGCGTGGATTTGTCATGACCTCACTCGTCACCGGGTTTGCGCTGTCGGTGCAGCCGGTCTCGGCCGAGACGATCACGACCGACACGAAGGGCTTGGATGCCGGCGAGGTCAAGGTTCCGGTTGTCGATGGATCGATCCCGGCCTATCGCGCGATGCCGGCGCAAGGCGGACCGTTCCCGACCGTGCTGGTGATCCACGAAGCCTGGGGTGTCCACGAGCACATCCAGGACCTGTGCCGGCGTTTAGCGAAGCTCGGCTATTTCGCAATTGCCTCCGAGCTGTGGGCGCGTCAGGGCAACGCCGCTGCAGCCAAGGACCCGGACGAGACCCGAAAGATCATGTCGAGCGTGCCCGAAGCACAAGTGATGTCGGACCTCGACGCGACGGCGGCCTATGCCAAGTCGACCGGTAAGGCCGACATGACCAAGCTCGCCGTCACCGGCTTCTGCTGGGGCGGGCGGGAGACGTGGCTCTACGCCTCGCACAACCCCGATCTGAAAGCTGCGGTATCGTGGTACGGGGTGGATCGCCCGATCGGCGAACTGACACCCAAAAACCCGGCCGACGTAATTGCCAACCTCAAATGCCCCGTGCTCGCCCTTTACGGCGGCGAGGACAAGAGCATCCCGCCCGAGATGATCGAAAAGCGCCAGGCGGCATGCAAGGCTGACGGCAAGACCTGTGAATTCAAAATCTACGCTGACGCCCCGCACGGCTTTAATGCCGACTACCGGCCGAGTTACCGCGCCGAGGCCGCGAAAGACGGCTGGGCGAAGATGATGGCCTGGTTCAAGGACCACGGGGTCGCCTGAGCCGTGGAGGCGCCCCATGCGAGGACTTTGCACCTCGACCGCTCTACTGATCGGTTTTGCCGCCACCGCCACTGCCCAGCAGAGACTGAGCAATGTGACTGGGTTCGACCCGGCGCTGTTGGCTGGACAGACATGCCAGGGATCGTTCGATACCGGCGCGGGCCGTCCCGAGAGCGAAGGCGCATTGCAGCTTCGCTTTGCTGTGAACGAGGATCTGCTGACTGTTCACGTGTGGCGGCGCTTCGGTCCCAGTGCGCAGAACAGCGCGGCTTACGCGATCACTCAGCCGGGGCCGCCATTCAAGGTCCGGGGGTTTCAGGATCTCGGGCGAGCGAGCTCGCTGACGGTGACGAACAACATAATCCAGTATGTCGATAGAGCCGGCGAGAAGGTGGTCCTGTATTATGACGGAGGGTGGCTCTGGGGGCACAGCAACCCCAGAGGGGAGCACGACCCTTACATGACCTTGATCGCCAATGTCACGATGAGATGTTATTGATCATAGCGCGGGAAGGTCACGGTGAGCCTTGCAGCATTGTTTTTTGATGTTGCCCGCCGGCAGCCCGAGGCTCCGGCGATCAGCGACAGTGTTTTTAGCTGGAGTTATCGCGAGTTCGCCCATCGCGTCTCGAGTCTAGCCGGCGGTCTCGCCGCCTGCGGTCTCGAACCCGGCGACCGTGTCATGCTGTGCATGGAGAACTGCGCCGAGTTCTTTGAAATGATGTTCGCCTGCTGGACTGCGGGCCTCTGCGCAGTTCCGGTCAATGCCAGACTGCATCCTCGCGAAGTCGAGCATATTGCCCGCGACTCGCGCGCCCGCCTCATGGTTGCAACCCTCGAGTTGGCGGGCAGACTTGCCCCGCTCGAGCAGTCGGTCGCGACATTGGCCCGGATCATCTCGGCGGCGACCGCGGATTACACCGCTCTCCTCACGCGCGGCGCGCCGATGCAGCCGATCGACACCGCACCGACAGACCGGGCGTGGCTTTTCTACACGAGCGGGACGACTGGCAGACCCAAAGGCGCAATGCTCAGCCACCGCAACTTGCTCTTTATGAGCCATTGCTATTATGCCGACGTCGACCCGCTCGACGAGCGCGACACCAACCTCCATGCGGGTCCCCTGTCGCACGGGGCCGGTCTCTACGCATTGCCGCACATCTTGCGAGGGGGTCACCAGGTCATATTGCCTCATTTCGACGTCGATGCGATCGTCAACACGTTGCAGCGCCATTCGCGGGTCTCGATGTTCGCGGCGCCGACGATGCTGACGCGGCTCGTCCACGCCCCGGCGGTCGGCGACGCCGATCTGCGCAGTCTGCGAACGATCTTCTATGGCGGCGGCCCGATGTATGTCGCCGATCTCGAGCGGGCGCTGAAGCTCTTTGGCCCGCGGCTCTACCAGCTCTACGGGCAAGGCGAGTCGCCGATGACGATTACCGGGCTCACCAAACGCATGCATACCGAAGAGACCCACCCGCGCTGGCACGATCGGCTCGCCTCCTGCGGGGTACCCCGCACCGGGGTGCTCGTCCGTGTTGTCGACAATAATGACCGCGAGCTGCCGCCCGGCGAAGTCGGCGAGGTCGTCACCCGGAGCGATTGTGTCATGGAGGGTTATTGGGACAACCCGGACGCCAGCGCCGAGACCTTACGCGGCGGCTGGCTGCACACCGGCGATCTCGGCAGCTTTGACGAGGAGGGGCTGCTCACTCTGCGCGACCGGTCGAAGGACATGATCATCAGCGGCGGCAGCAACATCTATCCGCGCGAAATCGAGGAAGCGCTGTTGCGTCATCCCGACCTCGTCGAAGCCTCGGTCGTCGGGCGGCCGCACCTCGAATGGGGCGAGGAGGTCGTCGCCTTTGTCGTCGCCCGCCCCGGAGCCGAGATCACGCAGGACGCACTCGACCGGCTGTGTCTCGACCACATCGCCCGCTTCAAGCGCCCGCGCTATTACCGGTTTGTTGACAGTCTGCCCAAGAACAATTACGGCAAAGTGCTCAAGACCGAGCTGCGCCGGCTGTTGACGGAAGGGTCTGAATCAGCGGCGAAATCGTAATCGGGCAAGCTCGCTGACGTCCCGCGTCTCGCTTCGCCATCGGAGGCAAGAATGGCCCTGAGGGATATCCTGGTCGGCCTCGATCGAAGCACCGCCGGCGAGGGCCGCTTGAAACTTGCACTAAATCTCGCGCATGTTCACCGAGCGCATCTGACTGCCTGCTACATCATGCGAGGGGAGCACGGTGGATCTGCCGGCATGCCCGTCAACCTGGGCCCTGGCATTATCGTCGCACCCGAAGTGCTGGCCCCGGCCGGCGAGCTGCTACCCGCCACGATCCCCGGCATATCGCGGGAAGCCGAGCGCGCAGAGAATGTCGAGCAGCTGTTCTGGAGCGAATTGCGGCTGCACGGCATCGACGGCGAATGGCACCTCCTCTCCCCTGGCGAGACGGCCACCCTCATCGATCTCAGCAAATCCTTTGATCTGATTATTCTCGGTCAGCTCTCGCCGGATGCATGCGCAGACGGGCTTCGTCCTGACGAAATCATCGTCGCGACGGGCCGGCCGGTTCTTGTCGTTCCGTATGCCGGAAGCTTCGATACCGTCGGCCGGCGTGCACTTGTTGCGTGGGATGGAAGTCGCGAGGTGGTGCGCGCGCTCAACGACGCGCTGCCGCTGCTCGAAAATGCCGAGGCGGTGACGGTGATGTTTGTCGGAGCGCGCCAGAGGAGCCTCGAGGAACATCATCCTTCGCTGGAACGGATTGTCCGCCATCTCCAACGGCGTGGCATCGACGCCAAACCCGAAGAAACCCCGCAGGGCGACATTGCGATATCGGATGTCCTCCTCTCTCGCGCCGCCGATTTCGCCGCCGACCTTATCGTTTCAGGGGCCTATCACCATTCTCAATTACGCGAAGCCTTGATCGGCGGCGTCAGTCGCGATCTTCTCGAGCACATGACTGTTCCGATACTGATGTCGCATTAGCCCGGCTAATTTACGGCTGATCAACCGCTCTCTGGCATAACGTGCGTATGCCGGACAAGCACCAGCTAGCATTGCGTCAAGTCGACCAGGTGCGCTCTCCGATCTCGCCGCGCTCGCCGACCTCACCTTCCGCAAGGCGCAGCTCGCGCGGCTGCCGACGCGGCAAGAGCTGGCGCCCACCGCGTTGCCGGCCGCGCTCACCGGGTCCGCTCTCCTCCTCGCCCGGATAGAAGAGCTGTTCCGTTGATGGACGTGCGGGACCGGGGGCGGCGAGACGGCGGCGCGCACTACAGAGAGACGGCGAGGTGGCTTCGCGACATCGCCGGAGAGTGCAATCTCGCAGTTGAGCGGGAAGAGTTCCTGCAGCTTGCGGCACTCTTTGAGCGGAGAGCCGATCAGCTCGATCGTCGGCAGGGGTCCGCGATATCTGAGCCTCCCGCCGAGCTAAGAGAGCTGGACCGAGCATCTTGAGCATGTGGACGATTGACCTTACCGAAGAAGGGGAGCTCGCCTTCGTCGTCCTAGTGAAACGGACCATCGAAGCCGATCACTAACCGCTGTCGCCGCGGATCCTCACGCTCAAAACCATGCTCGCCAAGATCGAGCCGCGGCCCGCTGCTGCCGCAGCACCGCTTCCGACTGCAAAAGCCGGGCGGGCGATCGGCCCCGCGCGGTGCTCACTGTCGCGAAGCACCGCGGCCGCGGGTGAAGGCGCGCCGACACCAAGTCGAGCCCGACCCCGACGCCGGGCGCAACGCTCGCGGAACTCGCCTGCAGCTACGCCCGCTCTGAATCGTGGCGGACGGCGGCGCCTTTAATATGAGGGTTCCCGTTCGGTGGAAAGATCCCCTTCGCAAAACTCCAAGATAGCATTTTGCAGCTCCCTGAGGCTGGAAAACCCCAGCGCGGCGGCAGCGGCATTGAGCCCGTGATCCTGTCGGACGAGTGCCGAGACACTCTTGCCGTAACAGTTTGCCTTCCCGGGCGTCCCGGCAAATCTTTGTGCTGGCTGCGCCGGCTGGATAAAGATGCCGAACGCGTTTGGGTTGAGGCCTACTCGAATCGTGGCGGTCACCTTATTCTTCGCCGTGTCGATCACCGACAGATTGTTGGAGAACGCATTCGCAACATAAACCTTTTTGCCGTCCGGCGTCACCGCCACTCCGTTGGGCCCACGACTAGTACCGACGGCGATCGTCGCGGTCACCTTATCGGTTGCCGTATCGATCGCCGACACGGTGTTGGAGTCGACGTTCGCGACGTAGACCTTGATCCGCCGTGTGCCGTCGTCGTCTTGGCCCACGCGTCGCCCAATGATCGGAAGCTGGCCGGGGGTCACCGCCACGCCGGTAGGCACACTGCCCACGGGGATCGTAGCGGTCACCGTATCGGTTGCCGTGTCGATCACCGATACGTTGGCGGAGGATTGGTTCGCGATATAAACCTTTCTGCCGTCTGGGATCACTGCCACGCCGGTGGGAAAACTGCCGACGAGGATAGTGGCGATCACCATATTCGTCGCGGTGTCGATCACCGAGACGTTGCCCCGAGGCCCAGTGGAATTTAGCAACGTGATCGTAACATAGACCTTGCTGCCGTCCGGGGTCACCGCCAGGCCGTAGGGACCGGCTCCGACAGGGATCGTGGCGGTCACCGTATTGGTTGCCGTGTCGATCACCGACACGGTGGCGGAGTTGGCGTTCGCGACGAACGCCTTGCTGCCGTCCGGGCTCACCGCCACGCCTCCGGGTTCACTACCCACAGGGATTGTCGCGATCACCTTATTCTTTTCCGTGTCGATCACTGACACGTTGCTGTTCCCCACGCTCGTTAGGGAGTTCGTGATATAGACCTTGCGGCCGTTCGGGCTCACCGCCACGCCGTAGGGGGAAACAAAGGAGCCAACGATAGTGGCGGTCACCTTATTCTTTTCCGTGTCGATCACCGACACGTTATCGGAGCTACTGTTCGTGATATAGGCGTTTTGCGCGCGGCTTTGGGTGCTGCCGAGAAGACCGGCAAGGGCAAAGGCCGCGATCAACCCGGAAATGCGAAGGTTCATGGCATGCTCCCCGAGGGCGGATCGGGCCTGCGCCAGCGCGAAAGGCTGATCCGTCAACTTTTATCGACATTGTATCGAAAGCGTGTTGGGGGAACGCGAAAGTATAGTTAACGATGGAAATTTCGCTTCGGGGTAACGGGTCGGGAGCCGTTAGCCGTTCGATCTCGCGCTTGGTGAACTTAATGGTTGGAATTCGTCGGTCCTTCGGCTAAAACGAAATAATGGAGAAATAAGGTGGTTGAGACCCGCTTCCTGTTTTAGAACGTTTGAACATTAGCGCGGATATTTGCAAGTATCCAGCAATTTAGATGGATGGGTCCAGATGGTTTTACAAAATAAAACGCTGCCGAGTCCTGTCCGAACTCATGTCGCATTAGCACGCTAGGAAATCCGATGATGCTGTCTCGCCGCGCCTTACTGGGTTCCGCTTTGGCGGCTACGGCTGTTCGCTCTCCGCCAGCTTGGCCACAGAAAGGCCCTGCCCCGAGTTCGGCCCCTGTCACCGTCCTCCAGCTGGAACGCCGCACGATCGAGGTTAGCGGAAAGCCCGCCACGGTCTTCGGCATCCGTCAGCCAGACGGCACTTACGGGATCACGACCGAAGTCGGAAAACGATTCCGGGTACGCGTCGAAAACAATATCGACGCTCCGAGCCTGATCCATTGGCACGGGCTCACCCCGCCCTGGCAGCAGGACGGCGTGCCCGGCATCTCGGGTCCACCGATTCCAGCAGGGGGCAACGCCGATTACGACTTCCCGCTGCGCTTTGGCGGTACGTTCTGGATGCACTCCCACGAGGGATTACAGGAACAGTCGCTGATGCTGGCGCCGCTGATCATCCATGACGGGCGGGGCCGGGGAGCCCAGGAAGTCGTGGTGATGCTCAACGATTTCAGCTTCACCCCGCCCGAGCAGATCTTCGCAGATCTGAAAAAGGGCGGCAGCATGCCGAACATGGCACGCGGCGCGCCCGGCATGGCCCCGGCCGGCGCAGCGACCGGGCCCGATCTGAACGACGTCAAATATGACGCCTTTCTCGCCAATGATCGCACCCTCGCCGACCCCGAGGTGGTCAAGGTCGAACCCGGCGGAAAGGTGCTGCTGCGGATCATCAATGGCTCGTCAATGAGCAACTTTCATCTCGATCTGGGCCAGCTCACAGGTGAACTGATCGCAGTGGACGGGTTTCGGGTTGTTCCAACGATGGCGCGGCGGTTCCCAATCGCCGTCGCGCAGCGGCTCGACATTGTGGTTGCGGTGCCCCGCGAGCCCGCAGCTTATCCTGTCCTCGCGATACTCGAAGGCGAACGCCGCCAGACGGGCATTGTGCTGGCCGCCGGCGGTGCCGCCATTGCGCGCGTCCCGGAGATGGCCGGGACCGCCGCACCCGCTTTGACGCTCGATCTCGAGCGCCGCTTGCGGGCGGCCGAACCGCTAAGGCCGCGCAAGCCGGACCGCGTTCACACTCTCAATCTGACAGGGGAGATGGCCGGCTACATCTGGTCGATCAACAACGTCGTCTGGAACAAGGACGTCCCGCCATTGCCCGTCGCCGAGGGCGAGCGTGTCCAGCTGATCATGGTCAACCGCACCCCGATGCCGCACCCGATGCACCTACACGGCCATGAATTCCAGGTCGTCGAGATCAATGGCAAGCGTTTCCCTGGCGCCGTTCGCGATACTGTGCTGGTGCCACCAAGCCACCGCGTGATTGTCGTCTTCAATGCGAACAATCCCGGGCTGTGGGCGTTTCATTGCCATCTGCTGTATCACCTGGACGCGGGGATGTTCACCACCTTCAAATATGTCTGATGCCGGCAAATACGTCTGATGCCGGCTTCCGCCGCCTTGCCGGTAGAGCGGGGTCGGCATATCGTGATCGTCAAACAGCCCCTCGCCATCGGAAAGGAAACAGACATGCCGCTGCCGCAGGACATCAGACCCGTCTTCCAGGACATTCAAGACACTCTTGTGAGGTCACAGGCGCCTTGGATCCAGCAGACGCCGCTGTCATCGGTTAAGGTGCTCTGGATCGGGCGAGAGACCGGCACCTGGGCATCTCTGCATCATTGGAAAAAGGGCTATGTCGCGCCGCCGCACAAGCACCTCGCCGGAGCTCACGCCTTTATCATCTCGGGAAAGCTACAGGTCAGGAACGGCGTCCTCAATGCGGGCGACTATGTCTACGAGCCCTCGGGTATTCTGCACGACGCGACGACGGCTCTCGAAGACACGACCTATCTTTTTATCTGCAATGGCGCGGTCTTGTTCTTTGATGAGAACGGCTTCACGCGCTACACCAACTGGGAAGTGATGGAAAAGCTGCGCTCGCAAGCGCAAGCGACCCCGCAAGCCGAGGCCGCCGAATAGTCAGCCGCTCGGCGCCAGTCGCACCCGCGCCACGAGCAATGCCGACAGGCTGAACCACAACGCGGCGATCGCAAAGGCCAGGGTGTAGGCAAAGGGCGCGGAGACCGCCCATTTGGCGCCGCTGATGATCCAACCGGTCGAGGCGGGCCCCAAGATCTGTGGCAAGACCAACGCCACGTGCCAGATGCCCATATCCTTGCCCGCCGCCTCACTCTTCGGCAGCACGCGGAGCGCCAAGGCCCAATCGACCGCCTGATAGGCGCCCCAGCCGGAGAAATAAATCAGCGCGACGATCGCCATCAGCACTGGGTACGGAGAAAGAGCAATCACGACATAGGCGATCGCCGCGCCGGCCATCATCCAACTGGCGACTTTGACGATTGCGACAATCCCAAAACGTCTGGTGAGCCAGGCGGCAACAAGGCTCGCGGGAATGCCGAGCAGCGCGCCAATGCCGAGCACAGTCGGCAGCACCCGTGCCGGCTCGGCGACGCCCACCACGTCCTGCAAATAAAACAACAGGAAGGTCATCATCGACCACACGCCGAGATTGGCAAAGAGGCGGGTGACCAGCACGCGATAGAAATTCCGGTGCATGGCAGGCGGCAGCCAGAACGAGCGCAGGAACGGGCCGAGCGCGAATGGGCCGCCGCCTGAGGCGGGCGGCTCGTGCACGCGCTTCAAGGTCACGGCCAGGCAGATGATGTTGAGGATGATCAGCCCGGCGATCGCCGCTGCTGGTTGACCGTGGACATAGAGCGCCACGGCGATGCCGTTGCCGGTAAAGGTACCGAGAATGCTCATGATGTTCATCCAGGCACTCGCCGAGGCCTGGTCGGCAGCGGGCACGACATCGGGGATCAAGCCGGCATAGGGGCCGCAGGCCCAGTTCCACCAGAATTGCAGGTTCAGGATCGCGAGCGCATAGAGCAGGATGCTGCTGCCAGTGCCAAACGGCACGAGCAGTGCGAGAGCGACGCATGTCCCCGCCATGCCGGCGATCAGGAACGGGCGGCGACGCCCCTTGGCGTTGCGCACACGGTCGGAGAGCGCCCCCGCCACCGGCGCCATCACCAGCGCCATGAACGCGCCGATCGCCAGGATCGAGCCGCTGATGCCCTCCTTCGCCGCAGCATCGGGGCCGAGGATCGAGGCGATCTGGTCCGGCACGATGACCGGCACCACGGTCAGCCAGTTGGCGAACAGGGCAAACCACAAAAGCGAGACGGCGACCTGGTCTGTAACGGAGAACCGGTTGGATAGTGGAACTGCCAATGGCTGGGTCTGCTGCGCCGAGGCGGCAGCCCGGGATCCGTCGATCATGCCCCTCCCCTGCGCTACTCTAAAGCCGAACCAAAGCATGCCGCAATTCCCTGGCATCGATGCAACAGGCTGGCGCGCGGCCGGTGAGTCGGGGCAAGGTTTGGTTCTTGTAGCAGCGCGGAGAGTTTAATGAAGGCGGTCGTTTGCGAGGCGTTTGGCGGGCCCGAGGTGCTGGCGCTGCGCGAGATGCGGGATCCGCCGCCCCCCGGTCCGGGAGAGCTGCAGGTGCGAATCCAGGCGCGCGGCGTGCAATATGTCGATGTGCTGATGCTGGCCGGCAAATATCAGTTCCGGCCAGAGCCGCCCTTCATCCCCGGCAGCGAGGGAGCAGGCGACATCGTAGCGATCGGCCCCGGCGTCACTGGGTTCAAACCCGGCGACCGGGTAATGAGCCGGCAGCGGCTCGGCGCCTTTGCCCAGTGTGGGAATTGCAGAGCCGAAGAGTGCGACCTCATCCCGCCTGCGATGGGCCTCGAAGAGGCGGCGGTCTTCCGCAACGTCTATCACACCGCCTATCATGCGCTGCTGCAGCGGGGACGGTTGCAGGCCGGCGAATGGGTGCTAATCCATGGCGCGGCCGGTGGCATCGGGTTGCCCGCTATTCAGATCGCCAAGCTCCACGGCGTGCATGTGATTGCAACAGCCAGCACGGAGGAAAAGCGCTCGATCTGCCTCGAGGAGGGTGCCGACCACGCGATCGAATATGCGGGCGGCTTCCGTGACAAGATTATGGATCTGACCGGTGGCCGCGGCGTCGACATCGTCTACGACCCGGTCAACGGCCCGACTTTCGATGAATCACTGCGCTGCCTCGCTTGGGGTGGACGCATTCTGATTCTCGGCTTTCTCGGCGGGGCCCCTGCCCTCGCCCGAACCAATTATCTGCTCATCAAGGGGATCGAGGCGATCGGCGTGCGTATTGGTGGGCTCAACGAAGCCCACCCGGACACCGCCGTCGCCAACGTCAAAACGCTGATCGAGCTCGCCGCGCAAGGGAAGCTCAAGCCGCGAATCTGGCGTCGTTTTCCGCTGGAGCGGGCGGCGGACGCGATCCAAGCGCTGATTGACCGCCAAGTCATGGGCAAGGCGGTACTCGTCGGCTGAATGGGTGCAAGAGACGCGCTGCGGTCACAATTCGCGCGTCCTTCGAAACGGCGCTCCGCGCCTCCCAAGGGTGAGCCATGATCTTGTCCGAAGTCGATCAATCAGCGCTTGCCGCGGCGGTGCAGCGGCTCGAAAAGCCGAGCCTTGCCGGCCGTCTGGCGGCGCTTGCCGGCAAGCCGGTCGGGCTCGTGCAGCGCGCGCTGCCGGCTGCCGCTTCGACGGCCGTCGCCAAGGCGACAAAGCATGCCCTCGAGCGGGCGCTCGAGGTCGCGCTGTTCAGCTTGAAAGATCGCCGGTTTCGCGGCGGGCGTGCGCTCCACTCGGGGCTTGCCTGCACCTCGGGAGCGATCGGCGGCGCCTTCGGCCTCGCTGCTCTAGCGATCGAGCTGCCGGTTTCAACGATGATCATGCTGCGCGCCATCGCGGCGATCGCGCGGGAAGAGGGCGAGGACCTGGCTGACCCGCGGACGGGCCTCGCTTGCCTCGAAGTCTTTGCGCTCGGCAGCCCTTCGACGGACGAGAAGAGCATCGAGGCCGATTATTTCGCGGTTCGCGCGATGCTCGCCCGCAGCCTCGTCGAGATCGCCGATTTCGCGATCGACAAGGGGGCGATCCGCGAGGGAGTCCCGCTCTTCGTCCGTTTTATGGCGCAGATCACCTCGCGTTTTGGCGTCGTCGTATCGCAAAAGCTCGCCGCCCAAGCCGTTGCGGTTCTCGGCGCTTTGGGAGGAGCCGCCGTCAACCTCGCTTTTGTCGAGCACTTCCAGGACGTGGCGCGCGGTCATTTCACGGTGCGCCGGCTGGAGCGGGTCTATGGCTGCGAGGCTATACGCGTCGAATACGACCGGCTCAAATCTGCGGGAACGGGGTGAACCAGAACCCTCACCCGCCCCGCTCCACTCGGCACCCTCTCCCGCCGTGCGGGAGAGGGTGACCCGGCCCGCAGGCCGGGTCGGGTAAGGGTCTGTGCATATCGCGACCGCCAAAGTGGTGATTGTCGATTGGTCATCGAGGGGTTAGTTCTGATGCATTCGTAGGCATCGGAGCAGGTTCGCTGCGGATGACAACCCATTCGATTGCTGCCGGTCGTCGCGAAAGAGGCGGGGAATTCCAGGCGGTCAGCCTGGTCTCGTCGGCGCATTTCGTCTCTCATTTCCACACGCTCGTGCTGCCGCCGCTGTTTCCATTTCTCAAGCAGCATTTCGGTGTCGGTTTTATCGAACTCGGCCTCGCGCTCACCATTGGCTCGATTGCTTCGGTCGCTACGCAATTGCCGATGGGCTATCTCGCCGATCGGTGGGGCTCGCGCCGGCTGCTGATCGCGGCGCTTTGCCTTGGCGGGTTTGCGATCGCCTCGGTCGGTCTCATCGATTCCTATATGTGGCTGTTGGTGGCAGTGGCCCTGCTCGGCGTCGCCAACGCCGTTTATCACCCGGCGGATTACGCAATCCTTTCCGCCCGCATCGCTCCTGCGCGAATCGGACGGGCTTTTTCCGTCCATACCTTTGCTGGCATGTTCGGCGGCGCGGTCGCCCCGGCCACAATGCTGATCCTTACGACCACCCTCGGAATGAGTGCGGCGCTGATCGCGGCCGGGCTCATCGGGGTTTTGGTCGCCGTGCCGCTCGCTTGCACGCGTGGCGTCGAAGGCGAGCTTGCTCCGAGCCGCGCGGCAGCGGCTCGCGCTGCGGAGGGAGACTGTCAAAGGGGACGAGTGTTCACCCCGGCCATTCTGGGCCTGACGGTATTTTTCGTCCTCCTCAGCCTGTCGACGAGCGGAATCAACAACTTTTCAGTGGTTGCGCTGATGAGGGCCTATGCCGTGCCCTTCTCGGCAGCGAATTTAGCGTTGACGGCGTTTTTGACGGCGAGCGCCTTTGGTGTGCTCGGCGGCGGGTTTGTCGCGGATATGACGCGCCGGCATGCCGACGTCGCCGCCATCGGCTTCGCGCTGAACGCGGTCATCATGCTGCTGATCGGCACGGTCGGTCTCGCACCCCCGGTGCTGATTGTGGCGATGGCCACAGCCGGCTTCCTCTCCGGCATGATCATGCCCTCTCGGGACATGCTGGTGCGGGCGGCAGCGCCAGCGGGCGCCGTCGGGCGGGCGTTCGGCATCGTCTCCATCGGCCTCAGCACCGGCGGGATGATCGGGCCGATGCTGTTCGGCTGGATCATGGATTTGGGCGCGCCGCGTTGGGTGTTCGGCGCCAGTGTCATGTTTATGGTACTGACCGTGGCGCTGGCCTTGATCGGCGACCGTACGTCCTTGGGCCGCCGTCGGCGGATGGTTTCATCGAGCGAGGCAGTGTCATAATTATACCAGCGGAACAGTGGAGGTAGCGATGGCGACACTGCATAACAAGACCGAAGACGACATCACCGCCGAGGTGCTGGCGCGCTTCGCCGACACGCCGGACCCGCGACTGCAGCAGATCATGCTGGGTCTGATCAAGCACCTGCACGCCTTCGTCAAGGAGGTCGCGCTGACCGAGGCCGAGTGGTTTCAGGCGATCGAGATCCTGACGACGGCCGGGCACATGTCCGATGACAAGCGCCAGGAATTCATCTTGTTCTCGGATACGCTGGGCGTATCGATGGTGGTTGATCTGATCAGCCACCGCAAACCCGACGGCGCGACCGAATCAACGGTGTTCGGCCCATTCCACCGGCTCGGCGCGCCGGAATTGCCGGCCGGCGGCAACATTGCCGATCTCGACGAGAGCGGGCCGCCGACCCTCGTCAGCGGCCGGGTCCTCGATCTCGACGACAAGCCGATCGCCGGGGCTCTGCTTGATGTCTGGCAGGCACAAACAAGCGGGCTCTACGACTCGCAGGATCCAAATCTGCGCGAGATGCATATGCGGGGCAAGTTCCGTACGGATGCCGAGGGACGCTATTTGGTGCGTACCGTGCGGCCGGTCCACTACCCGATTCCGTCTGACGGTCCAGTCGGGGCGATGCTGCGCGCCGCCGGCCGCCACCCGTGGCGCCCGGCGCACATCCATTTCGTCGTTTCGGCCGATGGTTATGAGCCGGTTACGACGCACATCTTCGACCGTGCAGACGAGTATCTCGGCAGCGACGCGGTCTTCGCCGTCAAGGATTCACTGATTTGCGATTTCGTGCGCCACGACGCCCCGGAGGGCGAAGCCGCTCGGCTCGGGATCGATCGGCCTTACTACACCACCGCGTTTGACTTCCACCTGAAGCCGGCAGCAGAGCAGCGCGCGACCGTGCTCGACGCGCAACAGCGTCTCGCCGCCCTTGGCGCGAGGGCGGCGGAGTAAGCCGCGCCGATCAGCCCTCGACGTGACCCGCAGGGGCCGGCTCGTTCTGGTCGAAGTCGAACTCGACCTTGGCGCCGCACGGGTCATGGAAAAAGAGCTGCCAGATACCGCCGCCAGGCAGGCGCCGGAGCTCGTAATCGAGGCCCTCGCGCTTCAGGGTCGCGATGGTGCCGGGCAGATCCTTAGCGGAGAAGGCCATATGGTCCAGAACGCCCCCTCGGTCCTGCGGCAGATCCTCGCGGTGGATCACGTGCAGGATCGGCGTGTCGTCGTCGGCATAGAGCCACCAGCCCGGAAACTGGAAGGGCGGCCGCCAGCCCACCTTGAAGCCAAACAGATCGCAATAGAAGCGCCGGGTTGCTTCGAGGTCGTCACTCAACACCGTGAAATGGTTCATTGCCGCTACAGGCATGCGAGATCTCATTCGTTAATCGGTTGATCCGCAGAACGCCTTACCCGCAACAAGGGCACTACGTCAACGACCGCGACCGTGCGGCCGGCTTGTCAATCGGATCAGCAGCCGTATCGTCGCCGTCGCTGCTGGAAGGATCGGATCGCGCGCAAGAAATCGATCTTGCGAAAAGCCGGCCACAAGACATCGGTAAAATAAAATTCGCTATGCGCGCTCTGCCATAGGAGGAAGCCGGAGAGGCGGACCTCCCCGCTCGTGCGGATGATCAGATCGGGGTCGGGCAAACCCGCCGTGTAAAGATGACGGGCGATCGCTTCAGGGCTGATTTCCTCGATCGCCTCGGCCAAGGTCGCCTGCCGGGCGGCCATGCAGCTGAGCAAGTTGCGCACTGCATCGGCGATCTCCTGCCGCCCGCCATAGGCGACGGCGATGTTGAGCTCTATCCCATCGTAGGTCGAAGTGGCGCGCTCGGCGGCGCCAATCGCCGCAAGCACCGGTTCGGGGAGCATACCCATACAACCGATCGCACGAACCCTCACCCGCCGGCGGTGGATTGCGGGGTCGCAGGCCAGCGCCGATAATTTGGCCTCGATCGACCCGAAGATCCCGGACACTTCGGCTGCCGGCCGATGGAAGTTGTCGGTGGAAAAGACCCACAGAGTGACGGTAGGAATGGCAAGCTCGGCACACCATTCGAGGACCTCGTCGAGCTTGTTGGCCCCGAGATCATAAAGCTCGCGCGGCGTGGTAATCCCGACCGAGCGTCCGTGGCGGCGATTGCCGTCGAGAATGATGCCAACGTGACGCGGCGTCGGTCCGCTTCCGACATCGCGGACGAGACGGCGGGCATACAGGTAGTAGAGGAGGCGGAACATCGGCGCCAATGGAGCGTTCCCCGGGGCGCCGGATCTGGGCGCGATCGCCCGTCCCGATGCCCGTGGGTTAGTCCGCCAACAATATGGCGGGCCGATGACCGAGAGATGAACCGACCTGTGACGAATGTGCGCATCAGGCGCGCGTCGACGTCGGATGAGCCTGCCGATCGTCAGCTTGCCCCGGCGAGCGGAAGGTGGGATTCTCATGGTTAATAACGTGATCAAGCGGGGCATCTCGCGATATGCCGGATGAGCCGATCGACGTCCAGAAGTGGTTCATCGACCAGCCCCCCTCGCCGGAACACACCTACGAGCTGGCGCTGGTGCTCGGCGGCACTGTATCAGCGGGGTGCTATACCGCCGGCGCGCTCGATTTTCTGATCGAGGCGCTCGACATCTGGAGTGCTGCGAAAGACCGAAACGACCCGCGAGCGCCCACCCACAACCTGGCGATTCGCGTCATCGCTGGTACCTCGGGCGGTGGCGTCAATGCCGCTATCGCCGCCCGCGCGCTCGCCTACAAATTTCCGCCGGTGACGCGCGGCACGTCAGCTTCGTTATCGGAGACGGGAAATCCGTTCTACGACACTTGGGTCAACAGGCTCGGGCTTCCCGCTCTTCTCGACACGTCCGACCTGCGTGCCGGCAAAGTACAGTCGATCTTGAATGGCGCGCCTCTGGAGAACGCCGCTCGTCGTCTCGTCTCCTTCACCGGCCCCGCGGCGCAGCGGCCCTATATCGGTGTGCCCAGCCGGCAAGAGCCTCTGCGGCTCATTCTGACCTTCACGAATCTGGAAGGAGTGCCTTACCGCACACCGTTTCAGGACACTCTCGGCGAGACTTTTGTCGACCACGCCGACTATGGGCGGTTTGCCGTCAAATACCCGGACGCGCCGATGCCCGCTCTGCGGCCCGACGAATTCGCCCTTGGCTTTGATACCGGGAACTCGACGGGTCGACGGCTGGCCAACGAGATCGATTGGGACACCTTCACCCATTTCGCGCTGGCGACCGCCGCCTTCCCCATAGGCTTCCCGCCACGACAACTGGCCCGACCGACCGAGCAATATCGCTATCGCGTCGTCGCACCACCGCCAGACGACACCGGCAGCAGCGAAATTGTTGCGATCGAGCCCGACTGGGATTTGCTGTTCGGGACCGGCAAGCCTCGGCCAACCGATTATCAATTCTTGGCGGTCGACGGCGGCGCCACCGACAATGAACCGATAGGCCTCGCTCGAACCGCGCTGTGCGGCGTTGGCAACCGCAACCCGCGCGACCCCCGCAGAGCCAATCGCGGCGTGCTGCTCGTCGATCCGTTCGCCGGCGAAGCAGGAATGGCCGCACCATCTCCCGACGATTTGCTGGCCACAGCATCAGGGGTGCTGAATTCGCTCATGCAACAGACGCGCTACGACACTGCCGATCTGGTGCTCGCGGTCGATCCAAACGTCTTCAGCCGCTTCATGATCAGCGCGCAACGCGAGGGGCTCGTCGGCACCAAGGCGATTGCGACTGGCGGGTTGGGCGCATTCATCGGTTTTGCCTGCCGCGCCTTTATGCGCCACGATTACTTGCTCGGCCGGGCGAATTGCCAGGCCGTTCTGCAGAATTTCTTCGTACTCAGCCCGGAAAACCCGATCATGCAAGGCTGCTGGCGCGAGGAAGCCCTGCAGCTGAACAGCGTAGAGCGGGACGGCCGGCAATACCTTCGCCTGATCCCACTGCTCGACGACGTGGCCGTTCCCGAAAGTCTCGACCCCTGGCCGAAAGGCGCTCTCGACCCGTCCATATACAAAAGCGCCATCGAGCAGCGCTGGAAAGCCATCGTCACCGCCGAACTCCGAGGCCTCTGGTGGGGCAAAGTTCTCGGTTGGCTCGGCGGGCTGTTTTCCGAAGGGCAAGTCGCCGACTTCCTGCTCCGGAAGATGGACGACGCCCTCGCAGAATGGGACTTGAACCGTTAGCCTCGGTGGGCGGCTTGCGGCTGGTACCGCAGGCTCATATCGCCGATCCCGGCTGCGACATTGAGCCCGGTGTTACCTTCGACACTGACCGGCTGCAGGGAGATTGTTCGGTGAGAGCCGCCGACCAATACATTGGCCCCGACCCCGACGCCGACCGAGGCGCTGCCCGTCGCGCCAACATAGCGGCCGGACAGGGCTCCCGGCGCCAGATTGGCGGTCGGCGCGAGCACCGCCCAAACCAGCACGCCGCCTTGCGTAAACCCGATATCGACGCCGAATTTGTTGATCGAGCCGGTATAGTGCTCGGGCCGCCCGCCCGCTCTTGCAAAGTTGCAGCGGATCGCCTTCGAAGAGCCAAAGACAAACCCCCAGCCGCCGGCGACATTGCATGTCAGGGTGCCGACCTGCGCGCCACCTTGCGCATGCGCCGGCCCTCCGAATGCAAAAACGCTAATCACCAAGCCGAACAAAACGATAGCCAATCCACGCTTTTCAAACATCCTCATCTACCTCCGTTTGGTTGGTACAGCCGCAATCGATATGGAAGATTCGGGCCGCGGTCTCGCCGAGAATAGCGCGCCGTTCGGCCTCGGTGAGAGGTGTCTCATCGACGACCCGCGCCGGCTCGGGGTCGCCGATCGGAAACGGATAGTCGGAACCGAGGACTACCCGATCCGCACCGGCAACGTCACACAAAAAACGCAACGCCTGCGGCTCGAACAACACCGTATCGAAAAACAATCGGCGAAAGCCGTCGAAGGGATCGGCGTAACCGTCGGGATGGATCGCACGGTTCCGGCGCAGCCGGCCCAGAGCGTAGGGCACCGCACCGCCGCCATGCGAGACGACGAGAGTAACGCCGGGAAACCGCGTCAAATGACCGGAAAAGAGGAGGCGCGCCACGGCGATCGTGGTGTCGGTCAAGCGTCCGACCGCGTTCAGCAGATCATAACCGTTAAGCCGATCATCGCCGCAGATATACATCGGATGCAAAAAGATCGTCGCGTGACGCGCCGAGGCAACTTCCCAGAACGGGTCGAGCTCGGCATGGTCCAGGGTTCCGCCCACCCCCTTCGGCTGGGTTCCGATCATCGCACCCGTAAAACCCGCATCGAGCGCCTCCTCGAGAACGCGCGCCGCGAGCGTACCGTTCTGTAGGGGCACCGTGGCGAGCGGCGTCAACGCCGCAAGCGCGTCGGCGTCCTTGCGAAGGTGTTCGTTCAGAAACCTGGCCCAATCAGCCGCCTCGTCCCCCGGCAGCTCGTAGCCGTAGACATCGGTCCAGCCGCCCACTACCTGATGATCGATCTTCCGCTGCATCAGCCATTCTTTACGGGTTTGGAGATCACTGAGCCGCGGTGAGATTGTCCGGGTCGGCGCTTCGCCGGCGAAGGTCATTCGCGTCGCCTCGCCCTCGGCGAGAAGGCGAACCGAAGGGAAGATCCGCCGTTCGGCGCGCAATACCTCAATCAGGCTCGCCGGCACGACATGGGCATGGGTATCGATGATCATCGCTGTCTCGCTCTTGTCGCTTCCGCCGGCCCAGCGAACGGATGTCGTGTGCGCCCGCCGAATAGCGTGACTGGCATGTGGATAGGATATCGCAGAGCCGCGGCAGGACGAGTAGACTAAGACAGGATTCGGGAGAGGATCGCAATGGCCGAGGCGAAGTCCGATCAGCGCGCGGCACCGCCGCGCTTCGAGGAGCTCCTGGTGCGCGCCGAGGGGCTGATCCCCGTGCTCCGTGAGCGCGCCCCCCGCGCCGAAGAGTTGCACCGGCTGCCCGACGAAACGATCGCTGATCTGCATTCGAGCGGGCTCTTTCGAGTGCTGCAACCGGCCCGCGTCGGGGGCAGCGAGCTGCCTTTTCGCGCGCTCTTCGAGTTGACTGCGGTGATCGGCCGGGGCTGCGGCTCGACTGCCTGGGTGCTGGCCAACCTTGCCGCCCATCATTGGCTGCTCGGCATGTGGCACCCCGAGGCGCAAAACGAAATCTGGGGCGAGTCGCCGGACTGCCTGATCAGCTCGGCGCTGATTTTTGCGCGCGGCCGCGCGCGACGCGTACCCGGCGGCTATCGCCTGAGCGGCCGCTGGGCGTTTTCGAGCGGCATCGATCCCTCAACCTGGAACATGTTCGGCGCCGTCGTCAGCGACGAGGAGACCGGGCAGAATGAGCCTCGCATGTTCCTGGTGCCTGCGCGTGACTACGCGATCATCGACACATGGCAAGTGATCGGCCTAGCCGGAACCGGTAGCAAGGATGTCGAGGTCAACGACGTCTTCGTGCCCGCTTATCGCACGCTTTCGGCCGAGCGGATCAGGGGCGGCCCTAACCGTGGTAGCGAGGTAAACCCCGGTGTGCTCTATCAGCTGCCGGCGGTCAGCATGTTCGCCTTTGCTATCGCAGGCGTGTCGCTCGGCATTGCGCGCGGCGCAATCCAACATTTCGCCGAGACGACCCGCAACCGCCTCAGTTCCTATACCGGCAGAAACCTGGCCGATTTCACGACATTGCAGGTGCGTCTGGCCGAGGCGGCAGCGCTCGCCGACGCGGCCGAGGCTCTCGTGCTGCGCGACTGCGACGAGGCCACCCGGATCACCGAAGCGGGTGTCGTGCCGAGCCTCGAGCAAAAGGCCAGCTATCGGCGCGACGGCGCTTTTGCGGCAACGCTCTGCACGCGCGCGGTCGACCTCCTATTCACCGCGACGGGGGGCGGGGCGATCTACGAGAGAAACCCGATTCAGCGCGCATTTCGCGATGTCCACGCCGCCAACGCCCATTATGTGCTGAGCTGGGACGTAAATGGCGCAATGTACGGCCGCGTCGCTCTCGGGCTGCCGCCCGACGCACCGCTGTGACGGACCTTCTAGGGGGCAAAACAGTGCCAAACGATATCCCCAGAGACGAGTTGACCGGCAGCCACGCGGCGACGGTGCAGAGTACCTCCGGCGAGGGCTTTGACTTGCGCGATTTCCGCAACGCGCTCGGCACCTTTGGGACCGGCGTGACGATCATCACGGCCCGCGGCCGCGACGGCGGGCTCTATGGCCTGACCGCCAACTCTTTCACTTCCGTGTCGCTGACCCCGCCGCTCGTCTTGTGGAGCGCTTCGCTTTACGCGCAGAGCCTGCCCGCCTTCCAGGAAGGCTCGCACTTTGTCGTCAATATCCTGGCACACGACCAGATCGAGCTGTCGAATAAATTCGCCCGTTCGCACGAGAACAAGTTTGCCGAGATCGACCATATGATCCCCGAATGCGGCGCCCCGGTGCTGATCGGCGCCGCCGCGCATTTCGAATGCCGCAACGAGTATCGGCATTACGGCGGCGACCACATCATCTTTATCGGCTACGTCGAACGCTACGCCTACACTCCCAAGCCGACGCTCCTGTTCTGCCGCGGCAAATACATGCGCGGCGAGCCGCTGCTGCCCGGCTGAGCGCGGTTGGCGGCGTCGCGGCCGCTCGCCGTCAGGTTCTCATTTTCTGGTTTGTCGGCGACACCGCGACGCCGGTGGAGATTCTTTTGTTTTGACCGCGGTCCGCGACGAAGTTTGCGGTAGCGGGCCCCGTCGATTAGCGATAGCAATCCTTGCATCACCCTGGGGCAGGTCGGTCGATGCGGCGCCCGGTCTGCGAGTTCACCGGGTGAAGACAGCCAATACCCTTAACAGTAAAGTAACTCTCGAATTGAGAGTACTATAATACAACCACACGATCATTAATAGAAGATGCTAAAGAATTTCGTGTGAAAACCGTTGACTAAATGTCTAACATAGGACGATTTTTACAAATTGGGCAAAATCGCGGCGCCGTCGAGGGCGATGTCTGGGCTTTCGCTTTGGCCGGAGCCCCAACGGGATGGTGACATGATGCAGTACCTCGTGATCTTATCGAAAGGACAGACTTTCTTGCCGCGGATCGGGTGATACTGCACGACCAGTGGCGAGCGCACGGCGGACTGCCAGCCGATCGAGATCATCTTCGTGGATCACATAGGGCGCGCCGACGCAGACCTGTC
>Ga0306923_10000341_pt1 | contig 35463 bp, 36 predicted proteins | sample sta12Can44000108_FD_203841 | JGI IMG/M metagenome (GOLD analysis project Ga0306923, IMG submission 203841) | Lab enrichment of tropical soil microbial communities from Luquillo Experimental Forest, Puerto Rico - statanox.12C.anox.44.000.108 (v2)... | ecosystem: Environmental > Terrestrial >... | reverse complement strand
GCTGGCCGCCCGCCGCTGCCGCCCAAGGCCGTGGCCGGATTCTGCGTGACGATCGTCCTGGTGGGCCTGCTCTATCATTCCCTGGGCTCGCTGCTGATGCGTGCGGTGATCAATGCGGGCGCCATCGCCCTGGTGTCGGGCGCCATCGCCTTGGAACTGATTCTCCCGCCCCGCGAACGAGGCCTGGCGGAACGCGCCACCGGCTGCGTCTATGCCCTCAACGCCGCCATCTTCGGCGTGCGCTGCGCGGCCGGCCTTGTCGGCAACGCCGATGCCGGCCAGGACCTGTATTCCGGCTTCGCCACCTTCAACCTGCTGTGGTGGCTGTGCGCCAACGTGGCGGTGACCCTGGGCATGGTGCTGATGACCGGCGAGCGGCTGCAGCGCGACCTTGACCGCCAAGCGAATTCCGATCCGCTGACCGGCGCGCTCAACCGCCGCGCCTTCGGCCTGGCGGCCGAGCGCGAACTGGCGCGGGCAGAGCGGCACGGCGAGCCGCTTTCGCTGCTGATGATGGACCTGGACCACTTCAAGCGGATCAACGACAGCCTGGGCCACGCTGTCGGCGATTCCGCACTGCAGGCCTTCGTCGCGGTGGCCGAACGCACGCTGCGGGGCGAGGACGTGTTGTGCCGCTTTGGCGGCGAGGAATTCGTCGCCCTGCTGCCCGGCAGCGGCCACGATCAGGCCCTGGCGGCGGCCGAACGCCTGCGCAGTGCCTTCACCGAACAGGCCGCCGGCCTAGTCGAGCACAGCCCGGTGGCCTTCACCGTCAGCATCGGCATCGCCGAGCGCCACAGCGGCGAGGATTTGCCCAACCTGCTGCGCCGGGCCGACGCCGCCCTCTACCAGGCAAAGGAGGCGGGCCGTAACCGCAGCGAAGTCGCTGCGGCCTTCATTTCCGCCTCCCAACCCATCCCTGCCTAAGGGTTACTTCGCCGCCCGTTCGCGGCTGGACAGGCCCAGCTGTTTCTCCACATAGGCCTGCAGCTCGGCCACCGCCTCGTCGACGGTGCGGCCGAAGGTGTGCAGGCGCAGTTCCGGCGCTTGCGGCTCCTCGTAGGGCGAGGTGATGCCGGTGAATTCGGGGATTTCGCCGGCGCGGGCCTTCTTGTACAGGCCCTTGGGGTCGCGCCGCTCGCACTCCTCCAGCTCGGTAGCGATGTGAATCTCGTGGAAGGATTCGGGGTCGATGGCGCGGACACGATCGCGGTCGGCGCGGAACGGGCTGATGAACGAGGCGATCACCAGCATGCCCGCCTTGGCAATCAGGTGGGCCACCTCGCCGACGCGGCGGATGTTCTCGGCACGGTCGGCCTCCGAGAAGCCCAGGTCGGAATTGAGGCCAAGGCGCACGTTATCGCCGTCCAGCGCGGTGACCTGCCAGCCGCGCAGGAACAGGCGGCGTTCCAGTTCCATGGCGATGGTGGACTTGCCGGCACCCGAAAGGCCGGTCAGCCACAGCACGCCGCCCTGGTGGCCGTTGGCGCGGGCGCGGGCGTCCACGGTCACCTTGTGCTCGGCCTCGGTCAGGTTGCGGGTATCGCCCACCGCCTCGGCGATGATGCCGCCGCCGACGATGTCGTAGGAATGCACCAGCACGAAACGGCCCAGCCGGGCATTGTCGGCGAAGCGGTCCACCGCCATGGGCGTGCGCGAGCGCAGCACGATCTCGGCCACGGCATTGCGGCCGACCTCGCCGCTGTCGTGGTGCTTCAGGTCCTCGACATCCACCACCCGCTCGATGGCGGCGACCTCCACCGGATATTCGGCGGTGGCCAGCTTGAGCTTGAGACGCGAGCCGATTTTGAGGGCCTCGCGGCCAAGCCAGAACACGCGGGCGCGGATGGAATAGGCGATCATCGGGCCGGCATCGCCGATATGGGCGATCTGGCCGCGCTCGACGAAGATGGGCTCGTCCAGGGTCACGCCCACCGCCTGGCCGGCGGCAGCGGCGATGGCGCTGGTGTCGGAGCCCGCCCAGGCCTCGATGCTGGCCACCTTGGCCGATTTGCCCGAGGGGGCGAACACCAGCCGGTCGCCCACCTTGAGGCGGCCCGATTCGATACGGCCGGCGATGATGCGGCGGGAGTCGAACTTGTAAACGTCCTGCACCGGCAGGCGCAGGTTCAGATCGGTGGCCGGGGCGGCGGTGGAGAAGCCATCCAGGGAATCGATGATGGTCGGCCCCTGATACCAGCCGCTGTGGGCCGAGCGGTCCTTAACGTTGTCGCCGCCGCGCGCCGACACCGGGATCACGTGGGTGGGGGTGACGCCGATCTCGCCCAGATAGCCGCGGATTTCCGCCTCGACCTCGCGGAAGCGCTCCTCGCTCCAGTCCACTAGGTCCATCTTGTTGACGGCCACGGCGATCTGGGACAGGCCCAGCAGGTGCAGCAGGTAGCCGTGACGGCGGGTCTGCTCCTGCACGCCCTCGGCGGCGTCGATGATCAGCAACGCGGCCTCGGCCGAGGCCGCGCCGGTGATCATGTTCTTCAGGAATTCCTTATGGCCGGGCGCGTCGATGATCAGCACCGGGCGCTTACCAGAATGGAAGCGCAGCTGCGAGGTGTCGATGGTGATGCCCTGGTCGCGCTCGGCCTGGAGCGCGTCCATGACGAACGCCCACTCGAACGGCATGCCGCGCCGGTCGCAGACTTCCTTCAGGTATTCGACCTTGCCCTCGGGCAGGGCGCCGGTCTCGTTGAGGATGCGGCCCACCAGGGTGGACTTGCCGTGGTCCACGTGGCCGACGACGACGATGCGCAGGGGCGCAGTATCGTTGCGGACCAGGGATTGAATGTCGCTCATAATGCCCCCCTCGCCTTACATGTAGCCGGCGGCGCGCAGCCGCTCGAAGGCGTCTTCGGATTCCTTGTCCTGGGCGCGGCCGGCACGCTCGGACGTCTTGGTGGTCTCCAGTTCCTCGATGATCTCCTCGACCGTCGAGGCAGTGGAGGCGATCGAACCGGTGCAGGGCGCGCAGCCCAGCGAGCGGTAGCGGCGGCCGTTCTTGGCGAAATAGAGGTCCACCACCGGGATGCCCTCGCGGGCGATGTAGCGCCACACGTCCAGCTCGGTCCACGCCAGCAGCGGGTGGATGCGCAGATGGGTGCCGGGCGCGAAATCGGTCTTGAACTGGCCCCAAAATTCCGGCGGCTGGTCCTTGAAGTCCCACTCATTGGTCTCGTTGCGCGGGCTGAACACGCGCTCCTTGGCGCGGGTGCCCTCCTCGTCGCGGCGAATGCCGGCGAAGACGCCGGTGTAGCCGTGCTCGGCCAGCAGCGCCTTGAGCCCCTCGGTCTTCAGCGCCGAGCAGCAATTGACGCGGCCCTTGTCCGGCCCCATGCCGGCGGCCAGCGCCGCCTTGTTCTGGCCGACGATCAGCGGCAGCTTCCATTCCCGCGCCACGCGGTCGCGGAATTCGATCATCTCGGGGATCTTGTAGCTGGTGTCCACGTGCAGCACAGGGAACGGCACGTGGCCGAAGAAGGCCTTGCGCGCCAGCCACAGCATCACGTTGGAGTCCTTGCCGATGGACCAAAGCATGGCGATCTTATCGAGACGGTTGAACGCCTCGCGGAAGATGTAGATCGACTCGCTCTCAAGCACATCCAGATCGTTCATTTCGCTCTAGTCCTTGGCGGTCCCCAGCGGGGACGTGTGAATTCCACATTCGGTCTTGGCGCTGCCGGCCCACCGCCCGGCGCGGGCAGGCTCACCCGGCGTGGTCGGGCGGGTACACGGCCAGCACCCGATAGAGCGGTATCCCTTAGCCAACAGCGGATGCCGCGGCAGGTTGCGCGCGACGAAATGCGCTTCGATGTCGGCCTCTGACCAATTGGCTAAGGGGCTCAATTTGGTGACGCCCCCCACCTCCTGAACGGAGAACAACTGGTCACGCTCGAAGCCATGGGCGCGCTTGCGGCCGTCGATCAGGGCGGTGAAGCCCTCCACCGCGCGGGCCAGCGGCCGCACCTTGCGCAGCTCGCAACAGCGGTCGGCGTCGGTGCGCCACAGATCCTCGGCCTCCTTCAACTCGGCCGGTTCGGGACGCACCACCCGCAGATCGGCCAAGCCGAGGAAGCCGGCCAGGGCGCGGCTATAGGCCAGGGTCTCGTCGAACAGCTCGCCGGTATCCAGGAACAGCACCGGCAGCGAACGGTCCACCTGAGCCACCAAATCCAGCAGTATCGCCGATTCCGCCCCGAAGGACGAGGTCACGGCGATACGGCCGGCGAAGGCCTGGGCGGCGGCCGCGATCAGCTCCTTGCCCTCCAGATGGACCAATCCGGAAGTCATTCGCCCATCCCCAGAATAGCGGCCAGATCACCCACGGCAGCCGGCTCGGCAGCGGCCGGCGGGGCCTCCACCACTTCGGTCACGGTGTCGAGCAGGTAGGCCACCGCTTCGCGGAAGGCGGCCACGTCGCCCTGGGCGGACGACACGGCACGATCCACGGCGGACAACAGATCGGCATTGGCGCCGTAGGCAGCGCGCAAAGAGGCGACGATGGTTTCCAGCGACGCCTCTTCGTCGGCGGCTTGTGCCTGCGCGTGCAGCAGACGGCGACCGGCGAAGCCCACTGCCTGGAGACCGGCGGTGCGGGCCTCGTCGTCCTGGCCGACGGCCAGGCGGCGGTCCAGGCTGATGAGCGCGTCGTTGGACAGGTCGATGAACAGGTCATCCATGGCGAAGGGCGCGGCACACTCGCCGCGGGTCTGCGGCGCGCCGGCGAACTCGGCGGCATCGCCCCAATCCACGAACAAACCGTCGGTGGCGCCCTCGTCCAGCGGAGCCAGCACGGCGCCGATGCCCGCCTTGCCCAGGCGCTCGGCCCAGGAGCGCACGCTCTCGCCGCCCTGGCGGCCGCCGGCATAGGCCTGGCGCAGCAGGGCCAGCGCCTTGTCGGCGCGCTTGGCCGCGATCATGGGGCCGGGAATGGCGATCTCGCCGGTCCGGGCGTCGCCGCCGAAATGCAGTTGGTAATGGGGCGCCGAGCGGCCGTCGATCTTCTTGGCCATGCCGTGCAGCCCGAAATCGGCCACGTGGTGCAGACCGCACGAATTCTGGCAGCCCGACACATGCACCGACAGGCCCTTGGCCAGCGGGTCGGCATTGGCGTCGGCCAGGACTTGGCGACCGAAGCTCTGCGAGTTGGTGATGCCAATGCGGCAGGTGGTGGTACCCGGGCAGGAGATCACGTCGGGCACATCTTCGGCCGAAACCGGCACGTCGTAGCCGATGGCCTTCACGCCCTCGATCACCTGGGCCACCTTGTCGGCGGCGATGTCCAGGATGGCGATGTTCTGATCGCGGGTGATGCGCAGGCCCGAGGCGCCGGCGGCATCGGCGATGTCGGCCAGCCTGTCCAACTGGTCGGATGTGGCAAGGCCCAGCGGCACCGACGCCACCACAGCCTTCTTGCCGTCATGGCCGTCAATGACCCCGACGGGGGCCTTGGCGACGGCCGCCTCGGACGGGGTGCGCCAGGCGAACTTCGCCCACGGACGCTGGGGCAGGCCCTGGACGCGGGCGAACTCTTCCTTGAACAGCTCGACGAACTTCTCCTCGCCGAAGCGCTTGAGCACGAACTTGATGCGCGCCAGCGAACGGTCACGGCGATTGGAATAGCGCTGGTGCAGGCGGGCGAACGCCTCCGCCACGGCCGGCAGTTGATCCTCGGTGACGAAGTCCAGCACCTCGACGGCGGCACGCGGCTGGCCACCCAGGCCGCCGCCGGCCAGCACTCGGAAGCCCGTCACGCCGTCCTTTTCCACCGCGATGAAGCCCAGATCATGGATGGCGCTGGCACCGCAATCGGTGGCGCAGCCGGACACGGTGAACTTGGCCTTGCGCGGCATGTGCTGAACCAAGGGATGGCGAATCCAGGCGCGCGCCAGCTGCTCGGCAACCCGCCCTGCATCCACCAGTTCACGCGGGCAGGCGCCAGCCAGGGCACAGGCGTTCATATTGCGCAAGGTATTGCCGCAAGCCTCGCGGGTGGTGACGCCGTTGGAGTAGAGGTACTCCAGCAGGTCGCCGGAGCGAGCCAGCGGCACATAGTAGATTTGAATATCCTGGCGGGTGGTGAAATGGGCGTCGCCCACGGCGAAACGGCGGTTGGCCTCGGCAATGGTGCGGGCCCAGGCGGACGGCAGGATGCCACCGGGGATCTTGATGCGAACCATCTGGACGCCCGGCTGCTTCTGGCCGTAGACGCCAAAGCGGACGCGATAGGCCGTCCAACGCTCGTCGTCCCACTCGCCGGCCAGGTGCTTGGCCAGGCCGTCGCGATATTCGGCCAGGTCGCTGATCCGAACCAAAGGCTCGGCCTGACCGATTTCGGCGGTCGTGACGTCAAGCATATCCTCACCCCTTCTCACCAAACCACAGCCCGCGCCGTGTTATTCGCATCTTCATTCACCAAATGCCATCACAAAGACTAGAAAGTCAACGGGTTTTTGTGTAGAATAATCCCATTCACCACTAGCTTTACCGTAGATTTAGGAGCCGTCATGACCGCTTATGCCGGAGATGTCACCCCCGCCGAGGCCTGGGAACGGCTGAAATCCGACCCCAAGGCCCGCCTTGTCGACGTGCGCACCCAGGCCGAGTGGGTCTATGTGGGCGTGCCGGACCTTACCCCCGCCGGAAAGCAGCCGCTGCTGGTCCAGTGGCAGGTGTTCCCATCCATGGGCCGCAACGAGGCCTTTGCCGACCAATTGAAAAGCCAGGGCGTGCAGCCGGACGACACACTGTTGTTCCTGTGCCGCTCGGGCGTGCGCTCGAAGGCGGCGGCCGAGTTGATGACCCAGCTGGGCTTCGCCCACAGCTACAACATCCTGGACGGGTTCGAAGGCCCGCTGGACGGCGACCGCCACCGGGGCGCCGGCGCCGGCTGGAAGGCCTCGGGTCTGCCCTGGGCGCAGGGCTGAGTCGGCTGCCCCGATTTTAGGCGGCGTCCGGCAGGGCTGCCGCCTAATCGCGCTGCACACTGTTGCATTCCAGCCGCACTGTGACCGCAACAGCGCGCGCGGCTCGGAATGCCATTGCTCCATAAGGCGCGGATTATATATCCATAGGAGTGCGTCCAGCCGGTGGGGCGTACGGCACACTCGGTGCAGGACCCGAATCGTGCGCGCAGGCAAGCACGCCGGGTCCTATAATGGGGTATCGGCGCCCATCGGCAGCTTTAGGGTTTCAGTCAATTGTCCTTTGCCCGCCCCTTGTTGGTTTCCCTGGCCCTGGCGCTTGCCAGCGCGACCGCCCTTCCCGCTTTGGCCGAGAACCCGGTCGACATCCAGCGCCGCCTTGAGGACGTCGCCGGTGCGGTCAAGGTCGGCGAGCGCATGGTCGAACTGGCGCCGCTGAAGGAATTCTACCGGCAGCGTGGCTACCGCCTGGCCTGGAACGGCCAGGGTGAGTCCGCCGCCGACCGCCTGCTGACCGACTTGCAGGCCCTGGCCCACGGCGAGGGGCTGGCGCCGGAAAGCTATACGGTCAGCGCCACCGGCAACGACTTGGACCACGACCTGCTGGTGTCCGACGCCCTGGCCCGCTTTACCCGCGACCTCGCCACCGGCCGGGTGGCGCCCACCCGCCAGGTGGGCGGCATGGGCCCCGAGACCCGCCCCGCCTTCGATGCGACCAAGGTGCTGCGCGACTTGGCCAGCGGCACCGACTTGGCAAGCGCGATCGAGCCGCTGCCGCCCGCCTTTGCCGGCTATCAGCGCCTCAAGCAGACGTTGGAGCGCTACCGGGTGCTGGTCCGCAATGGCGGCTGGGCGGTCATCCCGGACGGCCCCAGCATCAAGCCGGGCATGGAGGACGACCGCCTCCCGGCGGTGCGCCGCCGTCTGATTGTGACTGGCGAGTTGGATGCCAAGCATGACAAGGGCAAGGTGCTCGACCAGCATCTGGCCAGCGCCTTGCGCAAATTCCAGGTTCGCCATGGCATCGAGGCCGACGGGGCCGTGGGCAAATCCACCCTGGCTGCCCTCAACGTCAGTGCAGACGAGCGGCTGAAGCAGATCGTGGCCAATCTCGAGCGCTGGCGCTGGATGCCGCGCACCCTGGACTCCACCCACATCGCCGTGAACCTGCCCGCCGCCCATATGGAACTGGTGCGCAACGGCGAAATCCAGATGGCCATGCGCGTGGTGGTGGGGGACCCCAAACACCCGACGCCGACCATGCAGACGGCGATGACATCGGTGGTGCTGAATCCCACCTGGACGGTGCCGCCCTCCATCGCCACCAAGGAAATCCTGCCCAAGTTGCGCAAGGACCCGCACTATCTGGCGGCCAACAACATGCACATCCTCGATGCCTTCCCCGAAGGGAGCGACCAGGAACTGGGCCTGGGCATCGACTGGAATCATTACGGCAAGTTCCCCTGGCGCATCCGCCAGGCCCCCGGCCCCGAAAACGCGCTGGGCCAGGTCAAGTTCAACCTGTCCAACCAGGACGACATCTACCTGCACGACACGCCCAAGCGGCAATATTTCGGCCGCATCTTCCGCGCGCTATCGCATGGCTGCGTCCGCCTTGAGCGCCCCATCGCGCTGGCCCAGGCGCTGGTGACATCGGACTACGCGGACAAGGTGGAAGGCCTGATCGCCGAGACCAACACCAAGACCCTGAAGCTGGAGCGGCCGCTGACCGTGTACCTGATGTACATGACCGCCTGGGCCGACGAGGATGGGACCGTGCACTTCCGCGAGGACCTGTACGGCCATGACGCCCGCCTGAAGGCGGCGCTGAAACGCCCGCGCGCCAACGCGGCCCAGATGGCCCAGGAACATCCGCAGGGCACTCTTTAGGCCAGTTGTGTCATTTCGACATATTTCAGACTCCAGAGGTTGACTCGCGCCCCTAGCCCGATGGTATGAACGACTCTCCAAAAGGGGGAGCCTCATGCAGTACGGCGAGGACGCAGACCACCGCGAACTTCTTTCGCGCCGTTCGTTTCTGACTCTCGGCCTGGGCGCCGCAGCCGCCACCCTGGTGACGGCATGCCCCGTGGAAGCCGCCGTGCGGGCCCTGCCCGAGCGCGGCCTCAACCTCTACAACACCCATACGGGCGAGTTCCTGAAGACCGTCTATTGGTCGCAGGGGCGCTATGTCCCCAAGTCGCTGACGCAGATCAACAGGTTCCTGCGCGACCACCGGTCCGGCGACGTCGCCCAGATGGACCCGCGCCTCTTGGACCTGATGGTCGCCGTGCACAAGAAGTTCGGCAACAGGGGTGCTATCCATATCATCTCGGGCTACCGTTCGCCCGCCACCAACGCCATGCTGGTGGCCAATTCCGACGGTGTCGCCCATAACTCGCTGCACATGGCCGGCAAGGCGGTGGACATCCGCATCCCGGGCCAGAGCACCAAGGTGGTCGGCCGCGCCGCCAAGTCCCTGAAGGCCGGCGGCGTCGGCACCTATCCGTCGTCGAATTTCGTCCACATCGATACCGGCCGCGTGCGTTACTGGTAAGCGGCCGAAACAAAAACGGCGCCGCCCCGGTCGGGAGCGGCGCCGTTTTTGTTGGACGACGCAGATTGTCAGCGCCGGCCTTCCAGCATGGGCCTCAGCCCCTCGACCGCCTGGGCGATGCGGTCCGGCGGCACCGAGCGCAGGTCCATGCCGAACCAGCCGGCGGGCAACTCGAACACGCGCTCGTCCACGCGCCCCACCTTCAGGTTGGAGAGCGAAGTTTCCACATCCGACCGATGGCCGTTGCCATCGGTGAGGGCGCCCTCCGCGCGCACCAGGATGTCCTCCTTGGTGAACCAGGCGTCGCCGTCGAAACGACTGCCCTTGGGGCCGGTGGCGGCCACCTTGTAGCGGGTGGCGCGGATGCCGCCCACCGTCTCATCGCGGACGCGCTGGCGGTTCACGGTCAGGCCGTCGATACCGCCGGCCAACGCGCCCACCGCCTGGAAGCCGAGGCCCACGTACCAGCGCTGTGAAGGCTTCATCAGGTAGGCCGAATCGGTGTCGCGCCGGAGCAGAACGGTCTGGCTGCCGCCCGACGTGGTGAAATCGCGCCGTTCGCGCCCCGGAGCATGCCAGACGGTGCCGTCATAGGTGCCCTTGTCGCTGCTGACGCTGAAGTCGGCGCTGTAAGACACCGGCACGTCCAGGAGGTCGAGTGCGCGCTCGGCGGCACGGGCCGGCATCGTCGCCAAGCCTGCGACCATTCCAGCGACCACAGCCACGGGCGACAACCAGCGAAACATCAAGAACCTCCCTGTTCAGGCCAATGGCCGAGTCTTTAGCACGGGATGATGGCAGGGATAAGGCTGGTAGTAATCCGTAAATCCCCCTATTCGCCATACCACCATACGGAGTAGCATGATTCGGCTAATTCGGGTGCGAAAGGAAAACGCCGGGGACATGATCGCCCACAGTGTCGCTGACCAGTTGCGGCTGATCGACCGCGCCGTTACCACGCTGACCCGCTCGACCGAGGCCCTGCTGCGCGCCACCGACGAGAAGGCACTGCTGGAGGACATTTGCCGCGTCGCCGTCGAGGTGGCAGGCTATCGGCTGGCCTGGGTCGGATTCGCTCGCGACAGCGATCCTTTCGTGGTGGAACCGGTGGCGGTGGCCGGCCGCGGCCGCTCGTACCTCGACGAGATCGAGGTGGCGTGGGCCGACACGTCCCATGGCGGCGGCCCCATCGGCATGGCCATCCGCACCGGCAAATCCCAGGTCGTCGACAACATTGAGATTGACCCCCGCTTAGCCCCCTGGCGCGAGGCGGCGGCCCGGCACCACTTGCGCTCGGCCCTGGCGCTGCCGCTGGGCCAGGGCGACGGCCGCATCGGTGCGCTGACCATCTATGCCTCCGAGGCCGAGGCCTTCGACCCCGACGTGGTCCGCCTGATGGAGGACGTGGCGCGCAACCTTACCTACGGCATCGGCGCCCTGCGCATGAAGGCAGAGCACGACCGCGCGGTGCGCGAACTGGCCGAGTCCGAGGAGCGCTACCGTTCGCTCATCGAGTTGACTCCCGACCCCATCCTGGTGCACAGCCAGGGCACTATCCTGTTCGCCAACCAGGCGGCCGCCCGCACCTTCGCCGCCGGAGAGCAATCCCTGCTGGGCCGCCAGATGCTGGATCTTATCCAGGAGCAGTTCCGGGCCGAGGTGCGCCGCCGCATCGCCCGCCCGCCGGCCCGGCGCATGGTCACCGAATACCGCATGCTGCGGCTGGACGGCAGCGAGTTCGAGGCGGAAATCGTCGCCACGACCATCTCGTTCCACGGCCTTCCCGCCCGCATCCTGGTGATCCGCGACATTACCGAGCGCAACCTGGTGCAGCAGCAGCTGGTCCAGACGGCCAAACTGGCCACCCTGGGCGAAATGGCTGCGGGGCTGGTGCATGAATTGTCGCAGCCCCTGAATATCATGCGGCTGACCGCCGAGGGCGCGCTGCTTTTCATCGAACGCGGCAAGGCCACGCAGGAATGGCAGACCCAGCAGTTCCAGCTGGTGGCCGACCAGGCCGAGCGCACCGCCGAGATGATCGACGACATCCGCATCTTCTCGCGCCGCGACACCAGCCCGGTGCAGGTGTTCGACGCCATCCACGCGGTATCGTCGGCACTGGGCGTGCTGGCCGGCCAATTACGCCCGGACGAGATCGCGCTCGTCACTGACCTGCCCGACAGCCCGGTGCTGGTGCGCGGCCGTCCGGTGCAGTTGGAGCAGGTGGTGATGAACCTGCTGTCCAACGCCCACCACGCCCTGAAGGAAAAGCGCGAGCGCGAGCCCGACGACGCCGGCTGGAACGCCCAGATCACCGTGTCGGCCAAGCGGCGCAGCGGCAAGCTGGTGATTACCGTGGCCGACAGCGGGCCCGGTATTCCCCCCGCCATGCGCGCCCGCATCTTCGAACCGTTCTTCACCACCAAGGAGGCCGGGCGCGGCACCGGTTTGGGGTTGTCGGTGAGCTTCGGCATCATCTCGGCCATGGGCGGCCGCCTCGAGGTGCTGGACCAGCCGGGCGGTGCCTGCCTGGCCATCACCCTGCCCATCGACGAGGACGCCTCGCTGGCCGCCGAGATAAAGGATCGTCCGCCCACTTCCACCGAGCCGGTGGAGGGCCATGTGATGGTGGTCGAGGACGAGCTGACCGCCGCCGAGACCCTGGGCCACTTCCTGCGCGAGTTGGGCTACCGTGTCACCGTGTGCACCAGCGGCAACCAGGCTTTCGAGACCTTCATGGCCGACCCCGCCGACGTGGTCATCACCGACCTGCGCATGCCCGCGGGCGGCGGCGAGCAACTGGTGGAGAAGCTGCGCGACTTCGACCCGTTGATGCCCATCGTCATCGTCACCGGCCACCTTGGCGCTACCGAAAGGTTGTCAGAAAACCTTCAAGACGACCGTTGCGCCGTACTCAAGAAGCCGGTTCCCCTGGGAAAACTGGCGGATATCATCGCCACGTTTCTAAAACCCCCGGCATATTAATATATTATGCATGGTTTTCAGTAGACCGAGCGGCCTGGGAGGCTATACTTCCGCGGGGACAGGGAGAAGGCCATGAGTCCGCTCAGGGGAGAGTCTCGATGAAAATCCTGGTCGCCGACGACCACAAGCTGGTGCGCGACGGACTCAAACCGTTCCTGCAGGAATTGGCTCCTGACGTCAACATCCTGGACGCCGCCAATATCGACGAAGCCCTGGCCGCCAGCGCCGCCAACAACGACATCGGCTTGGTCCTGCTGGACCTGATGATGCCCGGCATGGACGGGCTGAAGGGCCTGGAAGCGCTCCGGGCCAAGTGCCCCGACACGCCGGTGGTGATCGTCTCGGGTTTCTCCAGCCGCGACCATGTGGTGGCGGCGGTGCAGGCCGGCGCCGCCGGCTTCATTCCCAAGACGGTCTCTGGCACCGCCATGGTCAATGCGCTCCGTCTGGTGCTGTCGGGCGAGAAGTACCTGCCCTCCTCCACCTTCTTCGACGACCCCAGCAACCAGATGACCATGCCGATGGCCGCACCGGCAAAGCCGGCCGGCGTGCCGCCGCCCTTCGACAAGCTGTCGCGGCGCGAGGCCGAGATCCTGGCTCTGTTGGTGGAGGGGCGCACCAACAAGGAAATCGCCATCTGCCTGGACTTGCAGGAGATCACCATCAAGGTCCACCTGCGTAACGTCTATCGCAAGATCGGCGCCGCCAATCGCGCCCAGGCGGTCCGCATCGCCATGTCGTCGGGTTGGGTTCCGGCCGGCGCTGCCTGAATTCCTGCTATGCCGGCCTTGCCTTAAGGGCCGTTCTGGAGGATGGTTGCGCCCTTCCGAGAAGTCGGCCTGTTTCATTTTCTTCCGGTCAGGGTGATGGCCACTGTTTTTCTTGGTTTAGGGACCAATCTGGGCGACCGCGCCGCCAATCTGCGCGCCGCCCTCGACGCCTTGTCTGCCTTTGCCGAGGTCGAGGCGGTATCCGCGGTGTACGAGACCGCCCCCCTGTATGTCACCGACCAGCCCGCCTTCCTGAACATGGCGGCCCGCGTGAACACGCGGCTGGAGCCACGCGAATTGCTCAAACGCCTGAAAACGCTTGAGAGCGAGCTGGGCCGCGTCGCCTCGGTGCGCTACGGGCCGCGCCTGATCGACCTCGACATCCTGATGTATGAAGGCGTGGTGATGGAGGCGGACGAACTGACCCTGCCCCACCCGCGCCTGCACGAACGCCGCTTCGCCCTGGTGCCGCTGGCCGATGTGGCCGCCGGTGTCATTCATCCGCTGCTGGGCCGAAGCGTCGCCCAATTGCTGGCCGCCCTGCCCGCTGACGACGACGTTCTGCCCGTCGCCGTCTGACCCCTTCTTTTGCCCAAGGACCCGCTTTCACATGCCCGCCACCGCCCCCGACGCAAAGCTGTACCGCATCCTGGTACGCGATCTGGTGCTGAAGTGCCTGATTGGCATCCACGCGCATGAACTGCTGGCGCCCCAGCGCGTGCGCATCAACGTGGATATGGCGGTGCTGGAACAGGCCGGCCCCCTGTCCGACGATATCGCCAATGTGGTGTCCTACGAAGACGTCATCGAAGGCATCAAGCGCATGCTGGCCGAGGGGCACATCAATCTGGTGGAAACCCTGGCCGAGAAGGTTGCGGCCCTGTGCCTGGTCGACGAGCGGGTCGCCTCGGTCACGGTGCGGGTGGAGAAACTGGACGTCTACGCCGAGGCCGCCTCGGTCGGCATCGAGATCGAACGTCGCCGCGATTAATCTTTGGATCAATTGCCGGTCTGCGTCCTTGCTGCCAGAGTATAGCGGAAGGGGGTGGACCGATGACCTCGTACCGCCGATCCTTGGGTATCTGGGCCGGTGCCGCCTTGCTGGCACTGGCCGGAAGCGCCGCCTCGACCTGGCAGATCCTGACGAGCCGCGAGGCTCATCTCCAGGCGGCCGAGCAATTGGCACTGTCGCTATCCTATGCGGCAGCCCAGCGCATCGCCGTCAGCTTGCGCAGCATGGACGTGCTGCTGACCGAGGCCGCCGAGAAAATCGACGATCCCGGCCAGATGGATGCCGCCGCCTTGGCAGCGCTGCGCACCAAATTGGACATTTTTCCCGAGCTGGACAGCATCGGCCTGGTGGACGCCAAGGGTGTGCTGGTCCACATCGCCTATCGCGGTGGCCCGCCGCGCCCGGTGCCGCTGGACATTGCCGACGCGCCCCATGTGCGCGCCACCGCCGAGCATTGGCGCGACACCCCACTGTTCGTCTCGCCGCCGGTGCCGGAGCGGTTCACAAAAAAGCCGGTGATCCTGCTGTCACGTCCCATCCTCGGGCCGGACAAAAGCTTTCGCGGTAGCGCCGGGCTGGCGGTGCTGACCTCCTCCATCGACGACGCCCTGGCCTCGGTGGTGCCGTCCGAAGGCGACGCCGCCGGCGCCTTCACCCCCGAGGGCATCCTGTACAGCCGCGTGCCCCGCGACGAGCGCTTCATTGGCCGCTCCATCTCGGAGAGCGGGCTGTTCCGCGCCTATGCCGCCGTGGGCGAAGCCGGCACCTCGCGCAGCGCCCCCAGCTTCTCGGACGGTGTCGAGCGCGTGGTGGGCTTCACCCCGGTGCCCAATTATCCGGTCGTCGCCGCGGTCGGCATCAGCCGCACCAAGGTGATGGACCGCTGGCGCCGCGAGGTATGGGTCCATGGCGGCATCCAGGCGGTTTTCGTCGGCGTCATCTTCGCCCTGGCGATGCGGCTGTCACGCTCGGAAAGCCGGCGCATGGCGCTGACCGAGCAGATGCTGGCGTCCGAACGCGCCCATGTGGAAAGCCTCGAGCGTGCCGTCGATATCCGCACCGCCGAACTCAATAAATCCATGGCCGCCTTGTCGGAAAGCGAGGAGCGCTTCCGCCGCATGGTGGATGTATCCCCCCTGCCCCTGGTGCTGACCCGGCGATCGGACGGCGTCGTGGTCTACATCAACGCCGCCGCCGCACGGACCTTCGCCATCTCGCAGGAGGAAGCCGTCAACCACGTGGCTCCCGACTACTGGACCGAACCGGCCGACCGCGCCCGCGTGATGGACCTGCTCGCCGCGGACAATCCGCTGGTCAATTACGAGGTCACCCTGAAGCGGCGCACCGGCGAACGCTTCACCGCGCTGATCTCGGCCGCCTTCGTCACCTTTGGCGGCGAGAACCTCATCCTCACCGGGGTGCTCGACATCACCGAGCGCAAGCGGCTCGAGGAAGACTACGCCCGCTCGAACCGCGACCTGGAGCAGTTCTCCTACGCGGTTTCCCACGACCTCCAGGAACCGCTGCGCATGGTGTCCAGTTATCTGACGCTGCTGGACCGGCGCTACCACGACAGGCTCGACGGCGAGGCTCACGAATTCATCGCCTTCGCCGTGGACGGCGCCCAGCGCATGTCGCGCATGATCACCGATCTGCTGGAATATTCCCGGATCAACCGGCGCGGCAGCCGCTTCGAGCCGGTGGCGCTGGAACAGGTGCTTGCCGAGGCCATGACCAACCTGTCCACCGCCGTTGCCGCCTGCGGGGCCGAGGTCACCGCCGAGCCGCTGCCCACCATCACCGGCGACCCCAGCCAGTTGATGCGGGTGTTCCAGAACCTGATCGGCAACGCGCTGAAATACCGCAAGCCCGACGCCGCCCCCCATGTCCGCATCAGTGCGGAGCAGCGGGATGGCGACTGGGTCATATCGGTCACCGACGATGGCATCGGCATCGATCCGGCCGTGACCGCACGCCTGTTCCAGGTGTTCCAGCGCCTGCATCCACGCGGCGCCTACGAAGGCACCGGCATCGGCCTGGCGCTGTGCCGCCGCATCCTGGAACGCCACGGCGGCCGCATCTGGGTGGACTCCGCTGGCGAAGGCCAGGGCTGCACCTTCCGCTTCGCAATCCCGCTGATCCCGCCCCAGCCGGCCGAGAGCGAGCAATGAAAAAAACCCCGCAGCCCATGGCTGCGGGGTTTCCGCATTCGGATACCGGCCGGCGTTACGCCATGCCCAGCGCTGCCTTGTACAGGTCCAGCAGTTGCTCGGTCTCTTCGCGCTCCTGGTCTTCCAGGCGGCGCAGGCTGACGATCTTACGCATGATCTTGGTGTCGAAGCCCTGGGACTTGGCCTGGGAGTAGACGTCCTTGATGTCGGCCGCCAGGGCCTTCTTCTCTTCCTCGAGGCGCTCGATGCGCTCGATGAACTGGCGCAGCGCCTCAGCCGCGATGCCGCCGATCTGGCTGTTGTTCTGCTCGTCGCTCATGGTGGAACCCCTCGGGTGAACGTGAGGGTGCCGACCATAATTCGGTGGCCGCATCCGATCAAGGTACATCTACCCCGCCCGGCATAACGCGTAGGGGCTACGCCCTAGGCGGGCGGCCGGGATTACGTCTTTGGCATAGTGGTCACACCAGCCTCGTTCCAATGCCCAGCGTTTCTGACCTGTCCGGATGAATGCGACCGGGCAGGCAAATATGGGAGATTCACCTTAGTCGAAACCCCATCGAGACACGGGGCCATGAGCAATCCATTCGCCATTCTGCTGGTCGAGGACAGTGCGCTGATGCGGTCGCTGCTGCGCGAGATGCTGCGCCCGGAAGACGCCTTTCAGGTGTTCGAGGCCGCCCATGGCGGCGAAGCCTTGGACGTGCTGTCCCGCGAGCGGGTGGATCTGGTGCTGTCCGACTGGAACATGCACCCGGTGAATGGCCTGCAATTGCTGCAATCCATGCGCGCCGACACGCGCTTGGCCGCTATCCCGTTCGTGCTGATGACCGGCGAGCATACGCCGGAGCGGGCGGTCCACGCGGTGGAGGCCGGCGTCGCCGCCTTCCTGCCCAAACCCTTCGGCCGCTCCCAGTTGGCCAGCGTGCTTGCCCCCTTCACCGGCAGGCAAGCGGCGTAGTCTAATAGACGATCGCCTGCCGCAAGGCCTCGTCGGCCAACACCGGATTCAGCACCAGGGCCAAGAGTTCGGCCCAATGCTCGCACGCCGCCTCGTCGGCCAGCAGATCCTGACGGATTTCGAACGAGATGTGGGGCAGACCGGCGGCTCCGGCGTGGGTGTCCAGCGTGTAGTTGATCTCGCGCCCCGAATAGGGCTGGTTGTCCCCTACCACCAACTCGCCCCTCATCGCCAGGGCCGCCAGCAACGGCTCGGCCATGCGACGGTCGCGGTTGGACAGCACACCCACGTGCCACGGGCGCGGCTCGGCTCCCAGGCAGGGCGTGAAGCTGTGCACCGACACCATGGCGGGCACGCCACGGTGGCGGAACAGGTGGGCCAACTGGGTGCCGATCTCGTGGTGATAAGGCCAGAACCAGCTTTCGGCACGGGCGTCGGCCTCGGGATCGTCGACTGCGGCATTTCCCGGCACGGGGATGCCGCCCGACACGGTGGGGATCGAGCAGGGATCGCCGGGCTGCCGGTTGCAGTCGATGACCAGGCGGCTGATGCCGGCCAGAACCGCCGGGCAGCCCAGCCGCCGCGCCAGCCCTTTCGACACCAGGGCCGCGCCGATGTCCCAGGCGATATGGGCCAAACGCTCGTCCCCCGACAGCCCCAATTCGCCATAACGTCCCGGAATCACTGGGGATGCGTGGTCACACACGACCAACACGCCGGATTCCGGCGCGCCGTCGACGCGCTCGAAAGGCGGGGGTTCGGGGTGGTCGAGCGGGGTGAAATGGAGCATGTCACGTACTATAACAGGGCGAGCCGGGAGACGCAGCCACAACGGATTGCGAAAATCCTAACCAGCGGGTTGACATCCCCCCACGCTTTCCGTATTTTCCCGGCCTCCGGTCGCGCACCCCGGATTTTTTGTTAACGGGAAGCCGTAGGCGACCTAGCGCATAGGAAGTGGACCATGAAGATTCGCAACTCGCTGAAGTCGGCCAAGCTGCGCGACAAGAACTGCCGCATCGTTCGCCGCAAGGGCCGGGTTTACGTCATCAACAAGACGAACCCGCGTTTCAAGGCCCGTCAGGGCTGATCCTTCGGCATTAGCCGTCTGATGGAAACCGCGCCGCCCACCGGGTGGCGCGGTTTTCTTTTGGGCCGGCCACTGCTCCGCCCGACATAGGCCGAACCGCTTGTTGCCATCGGCTGGCTGACCATATACCGGCCATGAAACGCATTCTGGCCTGTGTCCTTCTGGTTATGCTGCTGGGCGCCAGCACATCGTGCTCCACCGATCCGGGCACCCGCCAGGACGCTCTGACGGGGAGCAACCGCTCGGCCAGCCTGGACGCGCTGTTCAATCGGCTGCAAACCACCGACGACGACGACGAGGCCCACCTCATCGAGGTGACCATCCGCCACGTCTGGGCGCAATCGGGCCGCCAAGGGGTGGACACGCTGATGAAGCGGGCCGCCGACGCCACCCACGCCGGTCGCCTGGACGACGCCTTGGAGGCGGCCAACCAGATCGTCAGCGCCGCCCCCGATTTCGCCGAGGGCTGGAATCTGCGCGCCACCATCCATTACCTGCGCGACGAGTACGGCGAGGCGGTCACCGATATCGAGCACGTCCTGGCCATCGAACCCCGCCACTTCGGCGCCCTGGCCGGACTGGGCCGCATTTTGCTGGAGCTGGAGGACAAGAAGGCGGCGCTGCGCGCCTTCGAGGCCGCCCTGGCGGTAAATCCCCATATGACCGAAGTCCGCAACCAGACCAACGACCTGCGCGAGCAGCTGGCGGGAATACCGATCTAATCGGCGCCTTCGCCCATGTGCGGCAGCCATCGGGTACCCGCCGCCACAGCCAGCCATGAAAGGCAGGCATCGATGGTGGGCAGCCGGTGCGTCGCCCCGGTTTTCCGTGCCTCTCCGATCAGCACCGACAATCCGCCCAGGCGGTTGGCGGCAGCGAATCCATCCTCGTCGGTCACGTCATCGCCGACGAAAACCGGGCGGCGGCCGGCGAAGGGTGGGTGAGCCATGAGAGTCTCCAGCGCGCTCCCCTTGTCGGCCCCCTTCGGCTTGATCTCGACCACCATCTTGCCCTCGACCAGGGTGAAGCCAGGATGGCCGACCAAAGCCGCCTGCGCCAGGCTGAGCGCCAGCGGGCCAAGCTCCGGGGCCAGACGGTAGTGCAGCGCCACCGCCAGCCCCTTGTCTTCCACCAGCAGGCCGGCGCGGTTCCCTGCGGGGTGCGCCAAGCGGGCGCGGATGTCGTCCAGCCCCTCGGGTACCGCCAACTGGTGCGCGGCGCCCGCGGCATCGCGCCATTCGATACCGTGCAGGCCGGCGGCCGGCGGGTCGAACGGCGCCACTAACTGGCGCAAATTGTCCAGCGATCGCCCGGAAACCAACGCAACCGCACCGCCATAAGTGTCGGCCAGGCGCTGGAGCAGCGGGGGCAGTTCCTCGGGAATGGAGATGGCCGAAGGCGTGGGAGCGATGTCGATCAGCGTCCCGTCCACATCAAGGAACCAGCACCAATCGGCGGCGGCATCAGGCGGAGGCGGCAGGTCGTGGGGCATGGGCTGAAGGTGGGAAGCGGGTGGCAGCGATCAAGCCGGCATCAGCGCTGGGCTTGGCGCAGCTCCACCATGCGGGCGCGGCGCATTTGATATTCGACCATCCGCGCCTGGCGATAGGCGTCGGCAATGCGGCGAGCCTCGGCCTGCACGTCGGCCCGGTTGGCGCGCCACGCCTCGCGTGCTTGGTCCACACGCTGTGATACCGCGGGACGCGGCAGCGGATTGGGGCCAAGGCGGGGCCGGTTGGACTGCTCGCTGGGGCCGCCGAACGGATTGAGCGAGGCGATGGCGTTACGGCTGCCGCCGGCATTCCACACCTTCATTAGCTTCTCGCGGTAATTGGCGGCCAGCCCGGGCGTCTGGGAATGATAGTAGGAGGCGGCGGTAGGCCAGTGACTGGTGGAGGCGTACAGCCCCTTCAGGAAGCGCGCGGCATAGCCCACGTTGGCCGACGGCTCGAACGCCTCCTCCAGGCTGGAGAAGGCGGTGCCGTGGTACATCAGGTTCACCTGCATGCAGCCCACGTCGATATTCTTGACCCCGCGCGCCTTGAGCTTCTTCACCTCGGCCACCGCGTCGGCCTTGGTGGGGAAATACCTGCCCTCGCCCTCGGCCATCACCGTCCACGGCCAGGCAAGAACTGCCCGGCTGTCGGCATCGTACTTGCCCGATTCCACCAGCGAGATGGCGTCCAGCAATTGGGAAGGGATGCCATAGGCGCGCTCGGCCTTCGCCGTTTCGGCGGCGCACAGTGCCTGGGTCGGCAAGGCCGGCATGTCGGCATGGGCGCCCACGCTCCCGATCAGGAGCAGCGCCACCGCCGCCATCGTTCTCGCCATTGCCGTCATTGGTCTAGTCTGCACGCTCGAAATTACCGGATCGATAATTGCACACGCCGTGCCAGCAATGCCACTGGTCACGCCCCCTCCCTCTCATGACAGGCCTGCGTACCGCAAAAGGCCAGGTTTTCTGTCAATTGGCTGAACACGTATCACTTCGGCATGCTTTTTCCCTTGCAAGCGCCGCGACGGCCCCGTATATATTGCAGTGCAGCAAACGGATCGTCTTCGACATCCACTTGCTGTCTTTCTTGGACGTTTCCTCCCTAAACTTGAGCCCCGGCTTCGGCCGGGGCTTTTTTTCGCGCAATCAATGGGTTAGCCGCGATGCGCAAGGCTGTCCCGCCGCTTTGGAAGGCCGAAGCGGTGGCAAGCGTGAAACCAGCACTTTTCCCCATTTTGGCAAGGCACTTATCACTTTGGGGTGCTGCAACGCAGCGTGATTAGCCCTTGGTCCAGCAGCTCTCCCCCTTGATCCTTGCCCGTCCGGCCGCTAGCCTGCTGCCCCTTGGCAGCAAGATTGGGCCATTCGTGCGCATCCTCTTCATCACCGCCACCCGCATCGGCGATGCCGTCCTGTCCACCGGTCTATTGGACCATCTGCACCGGACCTATCCCGACGCGCGCATCACCGTGGCCTGCGGCCCGGCCCCGGCGCCGCTGTTCGCCGCCCTGCCGGGGGTGGTCGAGGTGATCCCCATGGTCAAGCAGCGCCGCGCCGGCCATTGGCTGCGGCTGTGGCACCAGACGGTGACGCGACGGTGGAGTCTAGTGGTGGATCTGCGCGGCTCGGCCATGGGCTGGCTGGTGCCGACCCTGCGCCGCAAGATCATCCGGTCCGATTGGTCGCCCCAGCACCGTCTGGTGCACCTAGCCCGGCTGTTCGGCCTGGAGCATTCCGCCCCCCTGCCGCGCCTGGCCGCGGCACCCGCCCACAAGGCCCGCGCCACCGAGCTGATCCCGGACGGCGGCGCGGTGCTGGGCATCGGCCCCACCGCCAATTGGGGCGGCAAGCAATGGGCCACCGAGCGCTTCGTCGCCACCGCGCAAGCCCTGGTGGCCGCCGGCGGCGCGCTGGCGGGCGCCCGTATCGCGGTGTTCGGCGCCAAGGAAGAGCGAGCCGCGGTGGAAGCGTTCAAGGCCGCGTTCCGGCCCGAGCAGGTCATCGACCTGGCCGGCATGGTGGACCTGCCGACGGCGTACGCCTGCCTGGAACGCTGTTCTCTCTATGTCGGGAATGATTCTGGGCTGATGCACATGGCCGCCGCCGCCGGCATCCCCACCCTGGGCCTGTTCGGCCCCAGTTCAGAGGTCCTGTACGGCCCCATGGGGCGCTGCTGCCGCTCGTTGCGCGGCCGCCGCAGCTTCGAGGACATCTGCCATGCCCCCGATTTCGACTACCGCAGCCATGTGTCGCTGATGGACGATCTGGAGGTGGAGGCGGTCGTCGCCGCCGCCACCGACCTGCTGGCTCAGGCCGCCAGCGCCTGAGCCTTGACGCGGATGAAGCCGCCCAGCAGCTGAAGCAGCCAGGGGCCGAACTCCAGCATGCCCCCTTCGGCCTGGGCCGTACGCCACTTGCCGAGAATCTGACCCAGCGCGCCATCGGTGGCGGCACGACCGGCCAGCAAACGGGCGAAGCGGCGGTTGAGCTCGGTCACCTGCTCCACATCCAGCCCCTTGCCCACAAGGCTGGCGGCGCCGGCCAGAGCCGAGCGGTCGTCGTTTACCGGCGAAGTGGAGGCGATGTCGCCGACCACTTGCCACAGGCTGTTGTTGAAGGAAATGGCCGCCTTGCGGTCATCCACACTTTCGGCCCGGTTCAACTGCAGCACGGCGACTTCCATCACGACCGCCAGCGCAACGTCGATACGGATGCCTTGGTTAATCCACGCTGCCATCGAGGTTCTCCGTTCACGCGTTATTAATCTTCTTGTGTCTGCAGGATGCACGAAAACGTCAAAATCCTGAAAAGTGCATCCGAACGGGAAGGGCTACCCCGAGGCTTATAAGGCATCCACCTTAGTATTAAGAACGCCCCTTCTAAAGGATTGGTTGATCACCGATCTCGCCGCTCAACCCCTCTAACAGCCATAGTTCGAACCCGCGCCGGGCGTCAGAGTGCGCCCATTCGGCCACCAGGGCGTCCCGGCTGCGCTCCACCGTTTCCGGACGCGCCAAATCGGCGGCCAGCGCAAGGTTGCGCCCAGCCACGAACGACAGATCGCGCGGATCCACGCAAGGATGGGCATCCAGCGCGAGCAGCGCCGCCACATGGTCGGCGGTGCCGGCCAGCAGCTCGCACTCCACCAGATAGGGCTTCTCTTCCGTCAGGTTGCGGATGGTCCGCCAGAGGCGGAGGTTGTAGGAAACCGCCTCGTCCAGCTGCCGCGCTGATTTTGCCCGCATCAACAGGTTTGCCGCCGCTTCCAGGCCGACGGAAAGCTCCATCGCCCGGCGATCGCCCCGCCGGGTCCATTCCATGCTCATGACGTCCTCCCTGACGCATCATTTTTTCGGACCCTACAACCGGGGCCGCCCCGTTACGAATAGGGCGATGGTCAACTCAGACGGGAGGCATCCGCCTATGACTTTCGGGAGTTCTTAGGAATCGCGCGGCGCCGGCGGCGCGGTGACGCCATCGGGAAGGGGCCGCGACTCGTCGCCCAGCACCCGGTGCATCATCACCACGTCCACCCAGCGGCCGAACTTCAAGCCGACGCCGCGCAGCACGCCCTCCTGCCGGAACCCCAGCGCGCGGTGCAGCGCGATCGAGGACTGGTTGGCGGAATCGCCGATCACCGCGATCATGCGATGATAGCCCATGTCGGTGCAGCGCTCGATCAGGCCGCCCAGCAGGGCGCGCCCCACCCCCCGGCGCTGAACGAAGGGCGCGACATAGATGGAATCCTCGAGCGTGTAGCGATAGGCCGTGCGCGGGCGCCACGGCCCGGCATAGGTGTAACCCACCACCTCGCCGCGATCCTCGGCCACCAGATAGGGCATGCCCCGTTCCAGCGTCGCGGCACGACGGAGGATCATTTCCTCGACGGTGGGCGGCACCTCCTCGAACGAAGCGGCGGTGCGGGTGACGTAGTAGGTATAGATGGCTTGCACCTGGGCCATGTCGGCCTCGGTGGCGTCGCGCACCAGCACCGGCAGCGGCGATTGCAAGGTGACGGTCATGACAGAACCTGCTCCGTGGTCAACCCCGCTAAAGCGGCCACCACCCCTTCCAGGTCGGCGGCCAGGCGGGAGAACGACGGCAGCTTGGAGTGCTGCGCCTCGTCCATGTAGAGCGCCCGGTTGATCTCGATCTGCAACGCGTGGCTATGGTGGCGAGGCTGGCCGTAATTGCGGGTGGTGAAGCCTCCCGCATAGGGGGTGTTGCGCACCACCCGGTAGCCGCGCTGGCGGAAGGCATCCTCCACCACCTCGGTGATGACGGGCGCGCACGAGGCGCCATAACAATCGCCCAACACCACATCCACCCGCGACAGCCCGACGTCACGGTCCATCGGACCGCCTATGGACGGCATGGAGTGGCAATCCACCAGCAGCGACCAGCCGAACCGCAGGCGCGTCTCCTCCAGCAGGGCGGCGAGGCGGCGGTGGTAGGGCCGGTAGTACAGCCCCACCCGGCGTTCGACTTCGGCCACCGGCAGCTTGCCCTTGTAGATTTCCGCCCCCGTGGCCACCACCCGGGCGATGGTGCCCAGCCCGGCGACGACGCGGGGGGAGCGGGTGTTGGCATAATGCGGCAATTGGCCCGAGAACATGGCCGGGTCGAGCTCGTAGGGCTCGCGGTTGGGATCGCAATAGGCGCGCGGGAAGCGGGCCGACAACAGCGGCGCCCCCCAGTTGACGACACTGGCGAACAACTCGTCGACGAAGCTGTCCTCGGATCGGCGCAGGGACTGCGGATCCAGGCGCGACTCGGCGACGAAGGCGGCGGGATAGTCGCGCCCCGAGTGCGGCGAGGAAAACACCAGCGGCACCGTCCGTTCCGTGGGCTCCAGAACGGTCAGCACCGAGCTGTCATCAGTGGCAAGCGGCATGCTGTCCATGAACCAAGGTATTAGCAGGTTGGCGCCCGCCTGTCACAGGGGTGCGTGCGCAAGCCAGCTCCCTGCCAGATGGGGTGGACGATTAAATTTCGCACGCCGCACAGAAGGGCTTGCAAAGGTCATAAAACGCGGTTAAAAGACCGCCCTCGACGCCGCCAAGCGGCGCGGGCGGTTAGCTCAGCGGTAGAGCACTTCCTTGACATGGAAGGGGTCACAAGTTCGATCCTTGTACCGCCCACCATCGGCCCTCCTGGGGAAACCCAGGGGGGCCGTTCCCGTTTCAGGGGCCGATGATTGCCGGCCACCTGGCGGAAACGCCGTTTCCGCCAGGCACGACCGGCCCTATTCCTTCGCCACGTAGGTATAGAACCGCACCGAGCCGTTGGGCTCAACCTCGCGGTAGAGGCCCTGGATTTCCGCCTCGAAGCCGGGGAAGAGGTTGGCGCTGCGTTCGAAGGCCTTCAGGTAGTCCAGCATGGGCTGGGCGCGCTTGCACAGGCGTTCGCCCGGCACCACGGTGGCGATGCCCGGCGGGTAGACCACCCACAGGGTGGTGACGATGCGGCCCGAGATCTCATCCAGCGGCAGGTAATCCACCTGGTTGCGGGTCAGCATGCGCACCGCGTCGTTGGGGCGCATGACCATGTCGGGGCGGTGTTCGGGGGCGAACATGGCGCGCTGCAACGCGCTGATATTGGTCTTGCGGAAAAAATTGTGCATTTCGGCGCACAATTCCTGGATACGCACGCCCTTGTAGCGCTGCGGGCGGCGCTGGACGAACTCAGGGATAACGTCCTCCAGCAGCGCATTCTCGTCGTGGCGGCGCTTGAACGCCACCAGGGCGCTCAGCAACGTACCCGCCTTCGACGATTCCACGCCCGGGGTGAGCAGGAACAGCAGCGAGTTGAGGTCGTTCTTCTCGGGCACCACGCGGTTCTCGCGCAGGTACTGGGCCACTACCGGGGCCGGGATGCCGTAATCGGCGTAGGCGCCGGTCGCCGGATCGAAACCGGGGGTCAGCAGGGTCAGCTTGTTGGGGTCGGTCATGGCGTAGCCTGGCCGGGCCACGTGCTTGAAGCCGTGCCAGCGGGCACCGGGGGTGAATTCCCAATGGTGTGGGCTGGCGGCCAACTGGTCCGAGGGCACGTCCTCCCACGCCATCTTGCGGCCGTTCACCTCGACCTGGTCGGGGACGAAGGGTTCGAAGAACCACTTGCGGGCCGGGTCCTTCTCCCTCTCGCCGAACTCCCGCTTGATGGCGCGCACCTTCTTGCGCAGTTCGATGCCGAGCAGCACGGTGTCTTCCCACAACACCTCGCCCGAGCGGCCGCGCATCATCTGGGCGCCCACGTCCAGCGAGGCGAACAGCGGGTAGAACGGCGAGGTGGAGGCGTGCAGCAGGAACGTCTCGTTGAAGCGCCGGTGTTCGATGCGCCGCTGCTGCCCCTTGATGTGACGGTCGCGCACGTGAATCTGCGACGCCTGGGAAAAGCCGGCCATCTGCTTGTGGGTGGACTGGGTCGAGATGATGCCGGGCGAGCGCTCACCCAACTCCTGAAGCCCCATGCCGTAGCAGCGCTTGAACAGCGGATGGAACTTGAGGAAGCCGGCCCAGGCCTCGTCGAACAGGATGTAGTCGCACAGATGGCCAATGCGTTCGAGGATCATCTGGGCGTTGTAGATCGTACCGTCATAGGTGCATTGCTCGATGACGGCGACGCGGAAGGGCCGCTCGCGCTTCCACGCGTCCTTGTCCTTGACCAGCGGATTGGTGCGGATCTTCTCGCGGATGGCCTCTTCGTCGAAGGCGTCCGAGTAGATGGGCCCGATCAGGCCTTGGGCGTTGCGGTCGGTCTCCAGGAAGATGGGAATGCCGCCGCCCAGCACCAGGGCGCCGTGGTGGGCGGCCTTGTGGTTGTTGCGGTCGAACAGGACCAGGTCGTCCTCGGCCACCAGGGCCGACAGCACGATCTTGTTGGAGGCCGAGGTGCCATTCAGCACGAAATAGGTCTTCTCGGCGCCGAAGATGGCGGCGGCCTGCTTCTGCGCCTGGAGCGCGGGGCCTTCGTGGATCAGCAGGTCGCCCAGTTCCAGTACCGAATTGTCCAGGTCGTCGCGGAACACCGCCTCACCCAGGTGCTCGACAAAGATGCGGCCGATGGGGCTGCGGTTATAGAAGATGCCGCCGTTGTGGCCGGGACAGGTCCATAGCTGGTTGCCCTCCTCGGCATAATCCACCAGGGCGCCGAAGAACGGGGTCTTCAGGGTCTCGGCAAACTGCTTCAGGCGGCTGACCAGATTTTTGGCGATGAAGGCCGGGGTTTCCTCGGCCAGGAAGACGTAGCCGTCGATGTAGTCCAACACGTCCACCGGGATGTCCTCGAAGCGCTCGCCGCGCACCAGGATGACGATGGGCATCTCAAGGCCGCGGCGGCGCATCAGGTTGATCAGCGCCGGCGCCTCGCCGCCCTGGCCGTTCTTGCTCCAATCCACCAGCACGCAGCCGATGGCGGCATCGGTCTGCACCGCGATCTCGGCATCCTCGACCCGGCGCGCCCGTACCACCTCAAAGCCCAGGCGCTCGATCTCCGCCATGATCTGCTCGACCCGCGCACCCTCCAGATCAGTGGCCTCGAAAGCGGGGGTACAAACCAGAAAAGTCAAACGCCGAAAGAATTCCATCTGGGCCTCGTCTCGGTAACGCGCGGGTGTGGGCAAACGCCCGCTAGACTAAAGAGAGGACGGCGCCCCCTCCATGCCCTTGGACGTATGACACGAAAACTTCATCGGTGGGAAAAAACAAAACGCCCGGCCGCCATGCGACCGGGCGAATGAGCGGCAGGGCTGTCTTAGCTGCCGGCCCGCTGCGCCATCTTCTTGCGCATGGCGTCAAACAGCGGCGCGGCGTGGCCGCCATTGGCCCGCAGCAGCGCGGTGAAATCCTCGCGCATGGTCTTGATCAGGCTGACGCCGTCGGCCTGGACATCCACCACCACGTTGGCGCCGGTATCGGCGGTCACCACGTACCAGTCCACCGGGGCCGGCGGCTCGTCGGGCGCGAACACCACCGAGTGAACGACCACCTTGTCGCCCACCACCTCGGCATCCTGCACATTCACCTTGGTGCCGGGATCGACGTCGGCCAGGCGGCCGCTCCATATCGCCACCACATAATCCACCAACAGGCCCTCGAACTCGGCCCGCTCGCCATCGGTGAAGCGGCCCCAATAGCGGCCAAGGATGTCGGCCGACACCAGCTTGGTCGAGGAATAGCGCAGCAGCCGGTCGCGGAACAGGGTGGAACGTTCGTCAGCGGAGAGCGTCTTGACGCCAAAGGTCTGCATGGCATCGGTCGCCAGGGTGGCAATCAGTTCCTTGGCCACCGGCGGCTCGGCGGCGGTCACCGCCACCGGGTGGGCAAACGCCGCCACTAGGATCAACGCGGCGGTCATGCGGTAAAGGAAGGTCAGCATCAGTGGCTCTCCTTCTTGTAGAGGTCGGACGCCTTCATGTCGCGATTGGCAATCTCGTTGGCGCGGCGCTGGCGGTAGATGCTGCGCACTGCGGCGTAGAAGTCCAGCGAGTTGCGCTTGAGGTCATCGATGGGATCGAGCAGTTCGGCGCGCTCGTCCCCCACACCCACGCCCGTGCGGGTCCAGACGGCCCATTCCAGGCTCTGGTTGACCAGGGCCAGATCGGCAGGATCGGCCAGGAACTCGACGCCCAAACCGACAGTGTCGCGAGGATTGGACGGTCCGAAGAACGGCAGCACCAGATAGGGCCCCTCGCCCACGCCCCAGACGGCCAGCGTCTGGCCGAAATCCTCGCCGTGGTAACGGGGGCCGCCGGTGTCGCCCACCACGTCGAAGATGCCGAACACGCCCATGGTGCTGTTGATCATGAAGCGGATCAGGGTGTCGCCGGCGCGGTTGGGGCTGCCCTGTAGGGTGTCGTTGGCGAAGATCAGCGGGCTGCGCAGATTGTTCAGCACATTGTGGATGCCGTGCTGCACTTCGTCGGGCAGGCCGCTGCGATAACCGCGCGCCACCGGCCGGAGCACGGCGTCATCCAGCGCCAGATTGAAATCCATGACGGTGCGGTTGGTGGGCTCCAGCGGGTCGTTGAGCGCCTCGTACTCGGCCCGGTCCTCGGGATCCGTGGGCACCGTGGCGCAGCCAGACACCAGGGTAGTGACGGCCACCGCCAGCACACATGTGAACAGACGCATCTTCCCCCTCAGACGAGGCAGCACCGCAGCAAGTCCCCCGACGCTACGGTGCTCAGATCAGCAGAATACAATTAACCCCGATGCGGCGCTAGACATCCCCGCGCCAGGTCACGTTACTCGGCGGCCGTTTCCAATTGAGGCCTGCCAGCGATCTCGCGGAAGAAGCGGACGCTTTCCTCAACCACCCGGCTGCGCTGACGGTCGACGGTGATCATGTGGTAGCAATCGTCCAGCAGCACCTTCCGCACCGGGCCGCCCAGGCGCCCCTCGACGTAGTTGGCATTGCGCACGCTGGTAACGTCGTCGTCCTGGGCATGCAGGATCAGGGTCGGCGTGGTGACAGAGGGCATCTCGTGCTTGACCACGCGGATCAATGCCCGCAGCTCGCGCAGGGACTGCCCGGCCATGCCCAGGTTGCCGGCTGAGGCGCTGTCGCCCGACATCATGCCGGCCACCACCACGCGGCGCAGGCGCTCGTCCTTGATGCCGTAGGGGAAGGTCTCGACGAAGCGGTAACGCTTGCCCAGCGGGGTGTAGAGGAACAGCGGCAGCAGGTTGGCCAGCTTGGGGATGGTCCAGCCGTCATACCACAGAGTGGTGGAATAGAGCGCGATGCCCGCCACCGGCCGGTTGGCCGCCAGATGCATGGACATCACCGCCCCCATGGACAGGCCGGCGGCGAAGATGGTGGTGTGATTGGCCGCCAAACGGTCGTAGGCGGCCTCGACACTGGCGTACCAATCGCGCCAGTTGGTCATCAGCAGATCGGCCTCGGTGCCGCAATGGCCGGCCAACTGCATGCCGTAAACGGTGAACCCGGCGGCGGCCAGCGACTTACCCACATAACGCATCTCGGTGGGGGTGCCGGTCAATCCGTGGATCAGCAGGACCGCCTCGGGCCCACCGGGCATGTAGAAACTGACGTCGGGCAAGGCCCCCTGCGTGACCGCGTTGGCATCGATGCCCCCCGGCCCCGACCACATGTCGGCGCCGACGTACTTGTCTTTCCACTGCTTCAAAGCGCGAGCGACGCGCGACATGCCAAGCATCTCCAAAAATCCTATTCCGACGCTAGCCCACACGCTCGACGATACAACAAACCTCAGGGGGGCTGCCACCTTCAGGCGAAGGCGGCAGCCATACCTGATCAGCGCTTGGTCACACGGGCCAGCAACTGGTCCAACAGCTTGATCGCCAGATCCATCTCCTCGTAGGAGATGTCCAGCGACGGCGCCAGGGTGACCACGTTCTTGTAGTAGCCGCCGATATCCAGCACCAAGCCGTACTTCTTGCCGCCGACTTCCAGGTCGCCCTTCATGGCCTCGTCGACCATGCGGTCGGTCATCGCCTTGTCGGGGGTGAAGCTGTCATCGGCGCAGATTTCCATGCGGAGCGCCATGCCCAGGCCGTCCACGTCGCCGACGATCTTGTAGCGGCGCTTCAGGTCCTTCAGGCCTTCCAGCAGGTAGGCACCCTTCTCGCGGGTCAGCGTCTCGTAGTCGATCTCGGTCATCAGCTTGATGGTTTCGAGAGCGACGGCGGTGCCCAGCGGATTGGACGAGAAGGTGGAGTGGGTGGAACCCGGCGGGAAGACGGTCGGGTTGATCAGCTCTTCGCGCGCCCACAGGCCGGCGATGGGGTTCAGGCCGTTGGTCACCGCCTTGCCGAAGACGATCACGTCCGGCTTCACGTTGAAGTTCTCCAGCGCCCAGAACTTGCCGGCGCGGTAGAAGCCCATCTGGATCTCGTCGTCGACCAGCAGGATCTTGCGCTCTTCCAGGACGGTCTTCAGCTTCTCGAAGTAGCCGGGCGGCGGGATGACGTAGCCGCCGGTGCCCTGGATGGCCTCGACGTAGAAGGCGGCGTATTCGGCCTCACCCTTCTTGGGGTCCCACACGCCGGCATATTCGGTGTCGAACAGGCGGGCGAACTGATCGACGCAGTACAGGCCGCAATCCTCACGCTTCTTGCCGTAGGGGCAGCGGAAGCAATAGGGATAGGGCACGAACTGGGCGCGTTCGCCGAAATGGCCGTAGCGGCGGCGGTAACGGTAGGACGAGGTGATGGCCGAGGCGCCCAGGGTGCGGCCGTGATAGCCGCCCTCGAAGGCGAACATCAGGCTCTTGCCGCCGCAGGCGTTGCGCACCAGCTTGAGCGAGTCCTCGATGGACTGCGAGCCGCCCACGTTGAAGTGGACGCGGCCTTCCATGCCCCAGGTGGCGTTGACACGCTCGGCGATGGTCCTGGCCAGCTCGATCTTTTCCTTGTGCAGGTACTGGCAGGCGAGCTGGGGCAGCGTGTCGATCTGGCGCTTCAGCGCCTCGTTCAGGCGCGGGTTGGCGTAACCGAAGTTGCAGGCGGAGTACCACATCTGGAGGTCCAGATACGGCTTGTTCTCGGTGTCGTACAGATACGACCCCTCGCAACGGGCGAAGATCTTGGGCGGATCGATGTAATGGACAGTGTCGCCAAAGGAGCAATACCGCGCTTCGTCGCGCAGAAGATCACGCTCGGTCATTCAGTTTCCAACTCCAGGGTATGGGCAATATACGCCGGTTCGCGGCGCAGAAGGTCACGCAGAAGCTGGGCCGCCTGGGCGAAGTCGGCGAAGGCGACGTGAGGCAGATTGCGCTCGCGGCAATGAGCCAGCAGCTTGTCCTTGGCAAAGGCTACGTGAACCGAGGTGGCGGCGCAGAAATCCGAGGCGCCGTCACCGATCAGGATACGGAGACGGGGTGCGTCGCCGTCGGTGGCGATGCGGCACTTGCAGGTGCCCGAGCCCTTGGCGCAGCCGTCGCTGGCGTGGGGGAAGGACAGCCGGTAGCGGTCGGCGCCGATCATCTCCAACCGGTTGGCGTAGATCGGCAGGTCGCCCAGGCCAAAGCGGCCGAGAATGCGGCGGATGGCGTAATCAAGGCCATCGCTCACCACCAGCAGCTCGACCCCCTTGCGCCGCGCCAGGGCGACGAAAGCGGGGAAGCCGGGGTCGATGGCCACCTGATCGAGGCAGCGGTCGATGTCCTCGATGGGCGCCTTCAGCATATGGACTTGGCGCAGCATGCACTCGCGCGAACTGATCTCGCCGGACTTCCAGGCCGTTTCCACGGTGCGCCATTCGGGATCGGCAAAGCGTTCAAGCAGGATGTCGGTGACGTCGTCGAGCGCGATCGTTCCGTCGAAATCGCAGATGATGCGGGGAGACATATCGGTGGAGACACCTGAAATTAGACGGGCCAAGGTAGCGTAGAGATGCCGCGCTAACCTTACAGGAGCCTGACACCGTCCGAAAGTTAGCCGAACAACCGACTTTAGCCAACCCCTGCGACGAATTTGGCGCAAAATCGCGCCGGCCTATCCACTGTGGGCGGTTGAAACCGCGGCGGCACCGTGCCCATGTCGAGGGCATACAGGAGGGCACGCCATGCGTCTAGTCCTGATCATTGCGGTGCTGGCCTCGGTCACGGGCTGTGCCGGCTACCACAGCCGCCAGCACGATCCGGGTTCCGCCTACGATCTGCCGCCGCCCGGCGCCGGCGGGGAGGCTTGGCGAGACGGTTTCTACGACGGCGGCATCTACGACCTCGACTTGACGTCGCGGTCCGTATGGCTGCCCGAATGAGGGCGCGTGGGGCACTGACGTTGTTCTGGCTGGCGCTGGCGGCCGGAGTGGCGGGATGCACCAGCCCGTACCAGCAGGCACTTGATGATCCGGTGCTGCAGCGTCCCGATCCGCCGCCCACGCCCGCCGATCTGCGGGCGGTGGAACCCTATGAGAATTCGCCCTATTTCCGCGATTAACGTGAGGTTTGCCCTCACCGGGTCGCGCTGCCCTCGCGCTGGGCGGACAGCCAACGCAGCGTGGACATGTCCCACGGCACGATGATGGTGGGGTTGTTCAGTTGCGGCTGCACTACCGTCCACGATACCGGCAGATGCGGGTGGCCGGGCCCGTCAAGGGTAACGGTGATGCCGCCCACCCGTCCGTCGGGGCCGAATCCCACGCTGCTGATCTCGCCGATGCGGCCACTGCCCGCCGCCGCCACCGGAATTCCTACCAAGCGGCGGCGCAACGCCTCCGCCTCCTGGTCGTTGAAGTAATCGGCACGCGGCGGCGGCGTGGGGATGAACGCGGGTGGATCATTGGTGTCCATGCGCCCGCCGAGTGAAGGATTGCCCAACTCGCCCGGCGCGATTTGAGCGGCGTCGATGGGCAGGTCTAAGGGCGGCTGCTGGGCCAGGGCGGCGACGGGAAGCAGGACGGCAGCGAGAACCAGAGCACGCATGGGAAAACCATCCACGAGGCGGGTCGGACCCATCCCCACATGGCGGGTGCGGTGACAGGATCAACCCCTCCCCACCTTCCTGGATGCCACCCGCCTTGATGGACGTGTTGCACATCGACGGATGGCGGCAGGTTTGTTAACGTCCCCGCCATGTCGAGCCGCAAGGGATCGCCGTGACCATTTACCTGCCCATCGCCGGATTGTCGGTGGACGTCTATGCCCTGCTGGTGCTCGGTGGCGGCGTGGGCTTCCTGTCGGGATTGTTCGGCGTCGGCGGCGGCTTCCTGCTGACACCGTTTCTGATGTTCATGGGCATCCCGCCGGCGGTGGCGGTGGCCACCGGCGCCAACCAGGTCGTGGGCGCCTCGGTGTCGGGGCTGATCGCCCACTGGCGCCGCAAGAACGTGGATGTGCGCATGGGACTGGTGCTGCTGATCGGCGGCGTGGCCGGCTCCTCCATCGGCGTCGCCTTGTTTGGCTACCTGAAGGGTTTGGGCCAGATCGACCTGGTCATCGCCCTTTGCTACGTCATCTTCCTGGGCTTCATCGGCCTGACCATGGGCTGGGAATCGGTGGCGACCATCCGCAAGGGCGCCAGTTCAGTGATCCCGCGCAAGCGGCACCGTCACCCCTGGCCGGGCCTGCCGCTGAAGATGCGCTTTCCTCGCTCGGGCCTCTACATCAGCGTGCTCATGCCGCTGGGGGTGGGCCTGTTCGGCGGCGTGCTGTCGGCGCTGATGGGCGTAGGCGGCGGCTTCGTCATGGTGCCGCTGATGATCTACGTGCTGGAGATGCCGACCACCGTGGTGGTGGGAACCTCGCTGTTCCAGATCATCTTCGTCACCGCCAACGTCACCTTCCTTCAGGCCATGCACACCCAGACGGTGGACGCGGTGCTGATGGTGACGCTGCTGGTGGGCGGCGTGGTCGGCGCCCAGATGGGCGCCCGCTTCGGAGCCCGCCTGCGCGCCGAGCAGTTGCGCCTGTTGCTGGCGCTGATCGTGCTGGCCGTGTGTGTCCGCCTGGGTCTGGACCTGGTATTGACCCCGGGCGATACCTTCAGCCTCGACGCCGCCCTCGGCGGCTGATCCTTAAACCGTTGGGCCGCCGGCAGCCTTCCAGCCGAAAATGCCGCCTTCCAGCCGGTGGATCTCGCCGCCATAGCCCAGTTGCATGGCCCGCTCGGCCGCAGTGCCGCACCGCACACCCGACCGGCAATGAAAGACAAGCTTCTTGCCCTCCGGCACCGGGGGCAACTGGGCCGGGTCGAAGGTGGACAGCGGCAGGTTGACCGCACCGGGGATCGCCTCCGCCGCATGCTCGTTCGGCTCCCGCACGTCAATCAGCACCACCTGCCCGGAATCGACCCAGGTCTTGACCTCGGCCGCAGGGACCAGGTGAATGCGGCTCTCGGCGCGATCTCCGAAGAAACTAAAAGCCATGAGGGAGCGATCCATCCAAAGGTTGAGATTCCGCTAATGTAACCCGGCCATTCCGCCTTTCAAGAGCCAACTACCCCCTTTTTGCAAATCGTTCGCGCTTTCATCTCCGCTTAAGCGCCGCGCCCGAATTTGGAGTTCCCCCAAACGGGGGCAATCCCAAAACGGAGGCGGGCATGCGGACTGTATGGTCGTCGCTCATCGCCCTGGCGACAGCCGGGGCGCTGGTCGGCTGCGGCGGCGGCGGCGGAGGTGGTGGTGGTGGTGGTGGGAGTGGAGGCGGCGGCGGGAGTGGTGGCGGCGGTGTGGGTGGATCGGACACCAGCCGCAATGGTGCGCCCATCGTCTCCAACAATCGAATCGGCAACGGCGACCTCGGCACCGAGGCCGCCCGCAATTACGAGCTCAACCAGGTGGGCGCGCTCGGCCCCAACGTGGCGGGCAAGACCGGCGCCGGCATCAAGGTCGGCATCATCGACACCGGCATCGACCTCAACCATCCCGACTTCGCCGGCGCCATCGATGCAGCCAGCACCGACATCATTTCCGGCGCCGCCGCCAACGTGCAGGATCAGGCGGGCCACGGCACCGCCGTCGCCAGCATCATCGGCGCCCGCGCCGACGGCTACGACGT
>Ga0306923_10000340_pt1 | contig 35487 bp, 31 predicted proteins | sample sta12Can44000108_FD_203841 | JGI IMG/M metagenome (GOLD analysis project Ga0306923, IMG submission 203841) | Lab enrichment of tropical soil microbial communities from Luquillo Experimental Forest, Puerto Rico - statanox.12C.anox.44.000.108 (v2)... | ecosystem: Environmental > Terrestrial >... | reverse complement strand
GGTCATTTTTTCGGAGCGCACGGGCCGATCGCCAGCACCTTGCATTGGTCCTTCACGTGATCGATCTCCGCGAGCTTCTTCTGGTGGAGCTTGCCGTCCGCGCCCTTCACGATCTCGGAGAGATACTCGTTCATGACAATGTCGCGCGTCTGCGGATCGATCATGATCGGACCCTGCGGGCTGTCGAACTGCCAGCCGAGCAGCGACTGCACGGCCGCGTCGCCGTCCATCTTGCCCTTGGTGGCGTGGACGGCGTGAACAATGGCGGCCATCCCGTCATAGGCGCCCACCGCGGTGAAGTCGGGCGTTGAATCCTCGCCGTATTCCTTCTTCCAGGCGGCGACGAAGCGCTTGTTCTCGGGATTGTCGAGGTCGGCATTGTAGTGGTGCATGGTGATGAGGCCGATGGCGGCATCGCCCATGGCCTGGAGCTTGAAGTCCTGGGTGATGTCGCCGGGCCCGATCAGCTTGATGCCGGCGGCGCGCATGCCGAGCGCGCCGTAGGTCTTGACCACCGCCACCGCATGATCGCCGGCGGGCACGAACACGAACAGCAGGTCCGGCTTCTCGTCCTTGGCGCGCTGGAAGAACGGCGTGAAATCGGGAACGGTAGCGGGCCCGCCGGCGGGGATGGCATCGATCACCTTGCCGCCGTTCGCCTCGAAGCCGGCCTTGAAGGCGTCCAGGCTGTCCTTGCCGGGCGGGAAGTCGGAATAGGCCACGACCGCGGTCTTCGCGTGCAGCGTGTTGGCGCTGGCCACGCCGAGCGCGTAGCCGGCATGCCACATGCTAAACGACGTGCGCACGAAGTCGGGCGCGAGGTTGGTGATGAATGCCGTGCCGGCATTCATGATCACCGCGAGCTTCCTGCCGGCGGTGACGAGCGGGGCGGACGCGATGGCGTCGGGCGAATAGACCCAGCCCGCAAGCGCCTCAACCCTGTCCTGGGTGAGCAGCTCCTGCACCGCGACCTTGGCGTCGGCGCCGCTCGGGGCCTTGGAGTCACGCTTGATGAACGTGATCCTGTAAGGTTTCACTGCATCCGCATTGAGCTTGAGATAAAGCTCCATGCCGCGATCCATCTGGCGCGCAAACTCGGCGCCAATGCCGGTATAAGGCAATACGACGCCGACCTTGATTTCCTGCGCCAGCGCACCGCCGGCGGAAATGGTCAATGTGGCGATCGCCGCCATCAGTCGTCTGGACATGAGAAGCCCTCCGGGAGCTTGGATTCTGTCGTTTCAACGCTTTTCTTCTTGCGCGATGCTAACCTAAAACGACTTTCCGGCGCAAAACGATTTCAATAATATCGGGTTGCTACTGCTGCGGTATGCCCGCGCGCTCGCGCACCGCGTTCCAGCGCAGGAGCTCATCCGCCATATGCTGGCCGAACGCCTCGGGCGTCGAGCCCTGCACCACGACGCCCGCCTTGGTCAGGCGCGCCTTCACGTCCTCCTGCGCGATGATTGCGTTGAGCGTCTTGTTGAGCTTCGCAATCACCGCGGGCGGCGTGCCGTGCGGCACGAAAAGGCCGTACCAGGTGGTGACGTCGAAGCCCGGCAGCATTCCGGATTCGATGGCCGCGGGCACGTCCGGCACTGCCGGAAACCGGTCCTTGCCGGTGACGGCGAGCGCCTTGAGCGCACCCGCCTGCACCTGCCCCAGCGCCGCGGCAACCACTTCGAACAGCACGTCCACCTGGCCGCCAAGAAGCGCCGCGGTCGCCTCCGGCGAGGTGCGGAACGGCACTTCCAGGACATCGAGGTCCGCAATCTGCCTGAAGAGCTCCGCAGTGAGATGCTGCGTGGCGCCGAAGCCGGGACTGCCGAAGATCATCTTGCCGGGCTTTGCCCTCGCCATGCCGATCAGCTCTTTCACGTCGCCGGCGGGGAAATCGGGACGCACGAGGATGATCAGGCCCGCGGTTGCCACCAGCGAAACCGGATCGAACGCAGTGCGGGTGTCGTAGCGCAGCGACTTGTTCATCACGGCGGCGATGATCTGCCCCGCGGTCATGATGCCGAGCGTGTAGCCGTCGTTCTGCGCACGCGCGACGGCTTCGTTGCCGAGCGTGCCGGCCGCACCCGGCCGGTTTTCCACCACCACCGGCTGGCCGAGCTTCTGCGCCAGCGCCTCCGCAATGATGCGCGCCACGATGTCGGCGCCGCCGCCCGGCCCGAAGGAGACGATGAAGCGGATCGGGTGCGCCGGCCATTCCTGCGCCGGCGCGGGCGTGGCGAGAGTCAGCAGCGCGGCACAGAAACCCAGTACAAATTTCCACGAGCTATCGCGACAAGGCATCCTGCAAACATCAAGCCGGCCGGGCCGGCCAGGTCGTCCTGATCCAGTTGTAGGTCGCCGAAGGATCGTCGTGACCTTCCCCCGGCTTCGGCCAGCCGGGCGGCGCCGACACGTTGCGCACGTCCTGCACGATGATCCGCTCCGGATCCCAGATCGGAAACGGATATTCCGGCACGTTCTTGCTGAAGCCTACCACCGTGGGCTTGAAGCCGGAGTGATCCTGCGGCCGGATGTAAAGGTAGCCCGCGGGTGTCGCCATCACCATGCCTTCCAGCATGGCGATGATCTGGCCGGGCTCGGGCCAGGCGCCGAGAAGATCGTTGGCCTTCTCGATCGCGTGCTTGAGCAGATAGAGCGTCGTGTAGGCGCCCTCGGCCGCATAATTGGGATACTCGTTCCAGCGCTGGTGGTAGCGCTCGACAAACTGCCTGTTGAGCGGCCACTCGTTTCCCGGCGGATAGGTGAAGTGATAGTTGGCGTGCGCGCCCGCCAGAATCCCCTCGGGATGGTCCTTGCCCAGTGCGCCGGGCTCGATCCCGAATGCGATATTGGCGATCACCTTCATGTTGTCGTACATGCCGAAGCGCAGCGCCTGCTTGTAGAACGCCACGTAGTCGCCGCCCCAAAGCGAGGTGACCAGCAGATCGGGCTTGGCCGCCATCGCCTTGGTGATGTGCGCGGCATATTCGCCGGCGAACAGCTTGGGCCACCCTTCCGAGACGATCTCGCTGCCGGGATAGAGCTTCTCGGCGGCGATCTTGGAATGGATGAACTGCACGCGGCCGAAATTGTAGTCGGGATGGATGTGCGCGATCCGTTTGATGCCGGGCCAGGTCCGCGACGCCGCGAGCATGCATGACACGGCGTCGGAAGAGAGAATATTTGTGACCCGGAACACGTATTTCGGCTTGCGGTCGACCACGTCGAAGAGATGGTCGGTGCATCCGTCCGTGAAGATGGTCGGAATTTCCAGCTCCTCCGCCACCGGCGCGAGCGCGACCGTGTCGCCGGCGGAGATCACGCCGGTGAACCAGTCGATGCCCTCCGAGATCTTCATCCTTCGCAGCTCTTTGACATTGCCGTCGACGCCGGCAGCCTCATCCGCCGTAACGGTCACGAGCTTGCGCGCACCCAGAAATCCGCCCTCGGCATTGATCTCATCGGCGGCAAGGGTGTGCCCTTTCAGGGCGGGCGCGCCGAGCGCAGCGCCTGGTCCCGATTGAAACGTCATGTGACCGAGCTTGAACGGCGTCACGGGAATCTTTCCTTTCGCCGCCACCGCTCCCGCGGCGCGCGGCGCGGCAACGCAGGCACTTGCGCCCACCGTCGCCGCCATGCCGAGGCTGCCGATAAAGCTGCGCCGGTCCATGCCCTGGTTCATGTCGGTCACTCCTTGTTCCGGGCACCATAGCTTCTGCAAGGCCGGATGCAAAACTCGACCTCGTGCTGAGGAGCGTTGCAGCGCAACTGCGCTGCAACGCGTCTCGAAGCACGGGGCGCGGTCGGGGCCGCCCTCATCCTTCGAGACGTGCGCTACGCGAGGACTGTGTCCTTGACATGCGATTGTACAAGCGCCCTCCTCTGGATGAGGGCGGACAAGATGCCGCGCCAGCTGACCATCCAATTCGCCAGCGAGCGAGCTTGCCTCATGCACCGCACCCGCATGGATCCGGCCGGCTTCTTTCGCCGCATTCCGTTGCTGCCCCATCAGATGCAGGCACGGACGACGGCGACCGCGGACATGATCGTGCTCTGTCATCTGGGCGTGCCGCGGCTTGATGCCGCGGAATGGTCGATCGCGATCGACGGCCTGGTCGAGCGGCCGATGCACCTCTCTTTTTCCGGGCTGACCGCCTATCCCAGGCATACGGTCGCGAGCTTTCACCAATGCGCCGGCAGTCCGCTTGCCCCCCTGGAGCCGACGCAGCGCATCTGCAATGTGCAATGGACGGGTGCACGGCTTGCCGAGGTGCTGCGCGATGCCTGCCCGGCGCGGGAGGCGATATACGCCTGGTCGCGCGGCGCCGATCACGGCAGCTTCGGCGGCCTGGAGCACGACTCCTATGTGAAGGATCTCCCCATCGCGCGCGTGGCATCCGACGTGCTCATCGCCTACGAGCTCAACGGCGCGCCGCTGCCCGCCGAGCATGGGTATCCGGCGCGTCTTGTCGTTCCGGGCTTCTACGGAACCAACAGCGTCAAATGGCTCACCCGCGTCACGCTCGCGGATCGCCGCGCCGACGGCGCATTCACCACGCGCTGGTACAATGACCCATCACCCGATGGCAGAGCGACCGTTCCCGTCTGGTCGGTGGCGCCGCAATCCGTAATCGTCGCGCCGGCGCCGGGAGGCGCGTGGCGGCGCAGCGCGGCCCAGGAAATCCGGGGCTGGGCGTGGGCGGACGACGGCGTCGCGCGCGTCGATATCAGTGCCGATGGCGGCGAGAGCTGGAGCGCCGCCGCGCTCGAGCCGCGCGAGGATCGAAGCTGGCAACGTTTCGCGATGTCCTGGCGCCCCACCACATCGGGCCCGATCACCCTTTGCTCGCGCGCCACCTCGGTTGGCGGCGCCACACAGCCGGGGAGCGGAGCAAGGAATGCGATTTATGGCGTCGAGATCATGATCGAGTGACGGGTAGGCTGGAGTTAATCGTACGCGCCTAACCCGCCGAGCACAAAACTGCGCTACCCCGCCCGCACGCCGAGCCGCGCAAGGCGCGGCAGCACCTCGTCGCAGAAATACGGCAGCTCGCGGAGATAATTGACGAACGAGAGCGCAATGCCCCGCACGCCCGCATGGCTGATGGTCTCGAGCTCCGCCGCCACGTGGTCGGGCGTTCCGACGAACGGATAGCCGCCCACCGCGTTGGCGGCGAAGTACCGCCGCCTGGCCGCGTATTCGTCGGGCGCAAGCGTCTGCGGCGTGATGTTCCGGTTGGCCAGCATGCCGTCGATCGCGCCCCAATCGGCGTTGTCGATGAGGGCATGCTGATAATAGTCCTGTGCTTCCTTCTGCGACGACCGGCAGATCACCTGGCCGACGGTGTAGATGTCGATCTCGCGGCCGAGCGCGCGCGCGGCGCCCTTCACCTCGGTCACCTTCGTCGCATTGGCCGCAAGCGAGGTGCGCGAGCCCGCGGTCGCAACGAAGAATGCATCGCAGTTGCGCAGCGCAAAGGCCTGGCCGGCGGGTGACGAGCCCGCGTTCATGATGAGCGGCCGCGTTGCGCCATACGGCTTGGGCGAGGCGCGCACGCGGCGCAGCTTGAGGAACTGCCCATCGAAATCGAACTCCCCGGAATTGTCCCAGGCCTGCTTGACGACATCGAGCCATTCCTGCGCGAACTCGTAGCGCACGTCATGCTCGCGCTGCTTGACCCCGAACATCTCGAACTCGCCTTCGTTCCAGCCGACGACGAGATTGAGGCCGAGGCGTCCCTCGCCGACATGGTCGGCGGTGACGAGCTCCTTGGCTGCAATCAGGGGATGGAACAGCGGCGCATGCACGGTGCCGAACACGGTCATGCGCGCGGTCGCGCCGAGCAGGCCGACCGCCCAGGTGATGGTCTCGAGCGAATGGCCGTGGAAATCGGTTTCGCCGCCATAACCCTTCCAGCGCGCGATCGGCAGCATGAAATCGATGCCGGCCGCGTCCGCCAGGCGGGCGAGCCGCAGACAGTCGGGCCAACTCGCCGACCAGCGCTCCGGCACCCTGGTGGCCGAGCGGCCGGACGAGCAGTTGGCGCCGAACACCCCGATCTTGAGCGCATTGCCGTTGTACATGGCCATGCGCTCGTCCATGGCAGCGGTGCGTGCCAGCATGGAGCTCTCCCTAACCAACGCCGGTATATGCGCGGCCGTAGGTTGGGTCGAGCACTTGCGAGACCCAACACGGCGCCCGGTGCGCTGTTGGGTCTCGTAAGAACTCGACCCAACCTACTGCCCCGCCTGCGCCCACGGCATCAGCAAGCGCTGCGCGAGCGCCACCGCCGCGAACAGCACAATGCCCAGCATGCTGAGCCAGATGAGCGCGGCCCAGGCGAGCGCGCTGTCGAGCTGCGAGTTGGCGGTGAGCAGCAGGTTGCCCAATCCGTTCACCGAGCCCACGAACTCGCCGATCACCGCGCCGATGACGGCGAGCGTGACCGCGACCTTGGCGCCGGAGAAAATGAAGGGGAGCGCCGCCGGGAACTGCACCTTGGTGAATACCTGGAAGGGCGATGCGCGCAGCGCGCGCGCAAGCTCAAGGAGGCCCGCCGGCGTTGAGCGCAACCCGGTTGCGGTGTCCACCACGATCGGAAAGAACGCGACCAGGAACGCGAGCGCGAGCTTGGATTCGATGCCGAGCCCGAACCAGACCAGGATGATGGGAGCGATTGCGACCTTCGGCACTGACTGGGTGGCGACCAGGATGGGATAGAGGGTGAGGTTGAGCGCGCGCGAATTGGCGACGCAGACGGCAAGCGGAATTCCGATCACAACCGCAAGCGCGAAGCCGTATACGCTTTCAAGAAACGTCGGCCAGGTCTCGCGCATGAGGAGATCGTAGCGCGCGATGGAAGCGAAAAGGATGTCGGAGGGGCTCGGCAATACGATGCGGCTCACAGCGAACGCGCGCGTGTAGCCCTGCCACAGGAGGAGAATGACGGCGACACCGAGCAGCGGATAAGCGGTATGCCGCAGCGTGCGCCAGCTCATCGGGCAATCCCCAGCGCACGGCCGGCGCGGTGCTCGAGCCGCGTGAATTCCGGGCGGTAGCGCATCTCCGGCGTGCGCGGATACGGCAGGCCGACATCGATATGATCGGCCACCACTGCGGGGCGCTTGCTGAACACCACGACGGCGTCGGAGAGGTAGATTGCCTCGCCGATGCTGTGGGTGACGAACAGCACGGTGGTCCCGGTCTTGGCGCGGATGTCGAGCAGCAGATCCTGCATCTCCATGCGGGTGAGCTCGTCGAGTGCGCCGAACGGCTCATCCATCAGGAGAAGCTTCGGACGATGAATGAGCGCCCGGCAGAGCGCGACGCGCTGCTGCATCCCACCCGAGAGCTCGCCCGGATAGGCCTGCTCGAATCCGCCGAGCCCGACCACCGCCAGCAGCCCCATCGCCCGCTCGCGCGCCGCGCGGGAGTTCTCGCGGCGGATTTCCATGGGAAACAGCACGTTGCCCACGACCGTGCGCCACGGCATCAGGTTGCTATGCTGAAACGCAATGCCGAAATCCGGCTGCGGCTCGGTCACCTCGGTGCCGTTGATCTCGACCATGCCGCGCGTGGCGCGGATGAGGCCGGCGGCAATTTTCAGCAGCGTCGTCTTTCCGCACCCGCTCGGCCCGAGCAGGGTCAAGAGCATGCCTTCCCGCACGTCGAAGGAAATGCGCTCGATGGCGACCAGCGGACCGCCATGTGCGCGCGCAAACTCCCGATGCACGTCCTTGAAGCGGCCAAAGGCGCCGGCAGCCGATGACCCGCTCAAGGCGTGATCGCGGGCGTCGGGAGAAAACCGGTGGCATAGATGTCGGTCGCGGGCGGCGGCGTTCCGGTGACGCCGACATATTTGACTACGAAATCGAGCGCCGACTTCATGCCGATGGGATCGAACCAGCCAAGGCCGTTCTGCCGTACCTCGGGAGTGACGGCGAGATCGCGGACGATTGCCAATTCGGCCACGATGAGATCGGGCTTGAGGCTCGCGACGTATCCGAGCTGGTCGGCCGCCGCGCGCTGCGGGTCGGCGAGCGCAAGCTTCCATCCCTTGAGGGCAGCGCGCACGAACGCCCTGACCACCTCGCCGTGGCCCGCGAGGTAATCCTCGGTCACTGCCAGCCCGTTGGAATAAAGCTCAAGTCCGTGGTCGCTCAGGAGGAACGTGCGCAGCTCGGCGTGCGCGTCGCTCGCGCCCTTCTCGAGGCCGGGCCTGGCCATCACGAAAAACTCGATCGCCGGCACCTGTCCCGACAGCAGGGCACTGGCGCGCGCGGGCGGCGCGATGTTGGTGATCCTGAGCTTTGCGGGATCGAGCCCCTGCTGCACCATGAAGCCTTCGATCACCTTGGGCGTGAAGCTGCCGGCCCCGCTGCCGAGGTTGAGGCCTTCGAGCTGGCTCGCCTGCGTGACGTTGCCGCCGTTGCCCAGGCTGAAGATGGCATACGGCGCTTTCTGATAGTTGACTGCGATCATCCGCAGCCTGGAGCCGTTCGCGCGCGCCAGCACGACACTCGGAACGTCGACAAAGGCGATGTTCGCGGTCCCCGATTCGACCGCCTGGATCGCCTGCGCGGTGCCCTGGCTCGGAATGATGGAGACGTCGAGCCCCTCCTCCCTGAAGTAGCCTTGCGCCAGCGCCGTGTACCAGGGCGCATGGCGCCCGAGCGGGATGAAATCGAGGGACAGCGTCACCTTGGCCGCCGGCCTGTCCTGCGCGGTTGCCGTGCTGAGCGACGCGGGTAACAGCAGATGCGTTGCGGCGATTGCCGCAAGCGCCGCCTGTCGCGGTGCGGAATAGGAAGGAAAACGCGGTGTCCGGAGCATGCTTTGAGCTTAAATCATCCCGATCGCATTGATCCAGTGGCGTGACGGGTGGCCAGGTTGCAAGCAAGTTGCCTGCCGATATCGCCTCGGCTACTCATGCCGCCTTCATGAGCAATCCGGACCGGACCGGAGGGAAGCGGACATGCCCAAGCGTGAAGTTTCATCGGATGCGATCAGAAAACCGGCCGGGGTATTCTCGCAGGCCACCGTGGTCGAGGCGAAGGGCAAGCTCGTCTTCATCTCCGGCATGACCGCGCGGCGTCCGGACGGATCGATCGCCGGCGTCGGCGACATCAGCGCGCAGACGCGACAGGTTTGCGAGAACATCAAGGCGGCGGTCGAGGCCGCGGGCGGGACGCTCGACGACGTGTGCCGCGTCGACGTCTACGTGCGAAACATGGAGCATTTCGACGCCATCCACAAAGTGCGCCGCGAATATTTCAAGCCGCCGCTGCCGGCCTCCACCATGGTCGAGGTCACCAAGATGGTGTCGGCCGACTATCTCATCGAGATCAACGCCATCGCCGTGGTCGCCGACTGACTTATGGTCGCGAATAGAACAGTATCCGATCACACGGAAAAAGCTGAAAGATCCAGATCCGGCGGCAGACGTCCTTCTCGCGCGATCAGCTTTTTCCCGAAATCGTCTTCCAAAGCGACACAAGCCAACGCGTATTCAAGCAGATCCTCATTGGACTTGATGCCGGAGCGGGCCCTGGCAGCCTGGAGCAGCCGCTTGCCTATCGTCCCGGCAATGCGTTCCCTGACCCCACTCAGCAGGCCTGCGATCTTCGCTGTCTCGAGGACGGCTTCGCGGCGCGGACTTGACTGCGTCCGAAACGATCGTCGGGTGGCGTTCTTCACAGTGCGCATTTGGCCCTTTTCCATTTTGTTGCGCAATCTATACCCTTTCTGTTGTGTAACGGGCCACGGGTAAGCTGAATTATCCGGTCTAGCAGCATTGGACGAGGTGACGATGACTCCCGCAGGCGCCCCCGGGCTCGAGGAAATCCTCATTCAATCGGAATCGGTGCCGTGGCGCGAGAAGTCGCTCAAGGGCGTGCATGAGAAGATGCTGTGGCGCAACGAGGAGACCGGCGCTTCCATTGCTCTCATCAGGTTCGACAAGGGCGCCGGCATTCCGCAGCCGCATTACCACGCCTCCAACCAGTTCATGTTCTGCCTGAAAGGGCGATACGAATATACTCCGACCGCGGTCGTGCTCACGCCGGGATGCTTCTACTGCAATCCCAAGGGGCATGTGCATGGGCCGGCAGTCGCCCACGAGGAGACGGTGGTGATTGAAATCTACGACGGCCCGCACTATCCGGAAAAACCGTCTTGGTATTCCGATGAAAGAGACGCGCGGTGAGAGGTGGGCTGCTTCCTACAGGCAGCATCGCGATCTCAGTCATCGCCAGAACAGGCACATGCCGATGCTCCGAACCTATGGCGACGCCTGGACGAATTGCCGCAATTTGTCCTCTCATGCGTCGTCAGAATACTCAATGTCTTCTTGGCATCGCTGTTTGGCTTAGCGGTGGAATTTCAATACCAGCATTCTTCGCGGCGCGCTCTATGATTTGGCGCATGTTCGCTTGGGCTATCCCTTGCGCCCGATCTGCCGGCTTAGCTTGATCGATTATGGCGGCTGCGACGCGGAAAAGCTGGTCAAGCTTAGTGGGGTTCAGGATGCTACTGTCCTTTAGCACGCCAATGAGCGATTCAACTAAAATACCATAAGCTTGGGCCATGCTGAGTGCATTAAACGCAACTTGCGCGGCTTTCTCCGCACGTTCATTTGAGTCCATACTTTTTCCTCCGGCGCAGAGAGTGGAGCCGGTGCCTCCTCTGCGTGTGTCGTGCCGGCTCTTGTAGTAGCCGGCAAGGCAACGGTAGCCCGCACTGAGCGCAAGCGAAATGCGGAGCAGCGCTGATGGGACCCGGATTTCGCCGGCGCTCAATCCGGGCTGCGGTGCTCCTCCTCGAATGCGCCCCGCAGCAGGGCGGCATAGACGTGGTCCTGCACGCCCACGCGCGGCTCGACCCCCATGCGCGCGAGGCATTCGCGCACCTGCGGCGACGGCGCTCCTGAAAGGAACCCGCGCGCGGCGAGCGCGGCGAGCCGCAACGGCGAGGCAGCGCGCAGGCGCGCGAGCGCCCCAAGCAGCCGCTGCTCGACCGGCGTGAAATCGGTCCCGAACGGAAACACCGGCAGCAGCCCGGCCTCGCGCGCGGGGGTCAGCGCGCGCGCAATGCGCTCGGGCGTATTGTCGCGGCATTCGCGCGGCAGCTCGAAGCTGCGCTCGATCTTGCCGGCATCCCTTGCGCGCGCCAGAAGATCGTTCTGAAAACGCGAGTCCGCCACCGCCAGCATGGCGGCGATCACGTCGCGATCGCTCTTCCCGCGCAGATCGGCAATGCCGTATTCCGTCACCACGACGTCGCGCAGATGACGCGGGATGGTGGTGTGGCCGTAATTCCAGCGGACATTGGACGTGACCCTGCCGGACGCCGCGCGGGTCGCCGGCAGCATGATGATGGAGCGGGCGCCTTCCAGCGCAAAGCTCTGCGCGACAAAATTGTATTGCCCGCCCACCCCGCTCACGACCCGGCCGTCCTCCAGGGCATCCGAGATCACGGCGCCGAGCAGGGTCGCCATCATGGCGTGGTTGATGAAGCGTGAATTGACGCGCGCGGCGCGCCTGGCCGGCTCGTCGTCGCCGTAGAGCTCGTTGACGAAGGCGACCGACGTCATGCGCAGCCTGGCAAGCTGCGCGCGCGGCATTTCCCGCAGCTTCCGATAGAACGCGCGCGAGCCGAGAAAGAACGCGGCCTCCAGCAGGGTGCCGTCCACCTCGCGCGAAAGGATGCCCGCGTCATGCAGGTCGAGGAAGCCCTCGACCAGCATCTCGCTCAATCCATGCAGACCGGCCGCAAACGGCGCGCTTTCGCGCAGTCCCGCCGGAGCACGGTCCATCGGATCGAGCGTCGCCACCAGACGGCGAAAGTCGGAGTTCTTGCGATGGCGCAGGATGAGAGCGTGCGTCAGCGCATCGCCGAGCGATCCGATGCCGAGCTGCAGCGTGCCGTTGTCGCGCACGGTGCGGGCGGCGTGCAGGGCGGCGGCATGCTCCGCAAGCCCGACCGGCTCGCGCGGCGGCCCGAACAGCGGAAACTCGGTGCCGGGTCCCTCCAGCAGAAAGTCGAACTCGCTCTCCGGGAGGTCGGCGTCGCCGGGCATGAAGGGAAGCTCGGCATTGACCTGCCCGACCATGAGAAAGTCCGCCGCTCCCCGTCTGCGGCTTGCCAGCGCATCGAGCGTGAGGTCGGGGTTGCAGCTGAGACTCAATCGCGTCTGTCCGCCGCGCACCTCCCTGGCGACGAGCTGCGCCACCACATTGACGCCGCGCTCGAGCAGATAGCCGAGCACGTGGGTGTAATTGGCGCTGATGTAGTCGCGCTGCGAAGCGGCGACGGAGAGGCGCGTTCCGGCCTGGAAGAAGAATTCGTCGACCTCGACATTGTGCGGAAGGCTGTTGCGATGGAGCGCGAGCGCATAGGCGAGATCGGGGTAGCCGCCGAACAGCCGATTTGAGAAAGGCTCCAGGAATCTCCGCTCGAGCTCCGATTTGCCGTGCGGCTTCTCCAGCGTGAGCGCGGTGAAGATGCGCAGGGTGATCGAGGCGTCCGCCGCCGCGCGCGCAAACAAGGCGTTGGCGACGTGATTGGCCTTGCCCAGCCCGAGCGGCAGCGCCAGCACGATCTTCCTGCCGACGCGGGCGATGACCGCTTCGGCGAGGCGGTCGGGGTCGTCGAACCGGGTGGGCGCCAAGCCCGAGCGCGTCATATGCTGCTGTCAGCCGCGAACAAGAGTTAGGTGCGCGTTTCGGTGAGGTTGATGCACATCCGTGCCACGGGCTCGGTCGGACTCCCTCTCCCCGCTTTTGAGCGGGGAGAGGGTGGGGGTGAGAAGCCCCTCCTGATACCGCGGTTTTTCGCCCCTCACCCCAACCCTCATAGGCGTTAACATAACGCACCTGCCTGTCGCTGTCGTCCTCTTCGAACATCTTTCAAAGCTATCGCGGCGCAGTGCAAATTGAGATCTTCAACATTGTAGACGGCGTGAATGAGAGCGCAGCTGAGAAACCGCACAAGTGCCCAGACCGGCCTTTGTAAGTGGAGCTTACGCTGGTGCACAGGGGGAAGATTCGGCGAGCTTGCGCGCCGTAGTCTCCGCCAGCAGGGCGAGTATCATTTTGGCGAATATCCAGCTTCTTGCCAAATTAGGCTGCTTGGCGGGCAACTCACCGAGCCCAAGCAACGATTTGAAGCGCTTGAACAGCAGCTCGATCTGCCAGCGCAATCGATAAAGCTGCAGGATCGCCTCAGAAGTATATTCCTCCGGCAAACTCGTCAGCAGGAAAACGAATTCGGCTGCCCGCAAGGAACGCGGATCAACTTTCTTGCCGACCTTAAGCGATCGAGCGATCACCTTTTTGCGTGCGATCTCAGCCTTTTCCGCAGGCAGACGAGCGATAATCAAACGCAATTTCAAATGGGGTCGCTCAGGATTGCGCGTATCGACAAGAACCGTGCGGCTTACCGCATTCCCTTCGACCTTATCGAGAGCGGCAAACAAGTCGAACGGTTCGCCCTTGGACGTGAGCAAACGAAGCGAATTCCAGCCCATGCGAACCACGAGATCCGCACCACTGTCGAGAACGAACGTCAACTCGCCAGGGCGTGCATAATAGCGATCACCCAGCCCAATATCGCTCGGGCGCCACTCAAATCGGCTCAGCCGCTCGGCCCCGCTATTGTCGGTCAGTTCGAAGTCATCCACCCCACCCGACAAATCATATGTCAGGTGGAGCCTGTACGAGGTGCGATCCGCGCCGGGATGGCAGATGGAGCTGGCATCAATCACGCGCAGCCGGCGTCCTTCCCATGTTCCACTGATTTGGGGGCGCGTTTCTTCGACGAGCCTGCGCGCAATGAATTGGAGCCAATCTGCGGCGTTGCCGAGTCGCTTGTAAAGCGCTGGCCCAGAGACCTGCGCTACAGCACTTGCCTTCGCCCAGGCGCTGCTTCCAATCAAGGAATTGCCGCCCGCATACACAAGCGCAAGTCTCAGAAGGTCGCTTGGGGTTTTTATGCCCCGCGCTCGGAAAAAAGCTTTGAATTGGCGGGCCGTCTCATCGATTGCGACCAACTCGCTGATCCGAGCCAAAGCCGAGGACCAGGTACAAAGCCCGAGAGAATCGCTCATGCATGGCGGAATCGCAGCCCCATGGTTAATCTTAAGTTAACGCCTATGAGGGTTGGGGTGAGGGGTGGAGGCCCGCGGCGGAAGTCTGCCCCTCACCCCCGCCCTCTCCCCGCCTAAAAGCGGGGAGAGGGAGTCCGACCGAATCTGTGGCACCGTTGCGCTTCAACTTTACCGGAACGCGGTGCAATTCAACCCCGCGACAAGAGGCGTTTCAAGCCTCCTGCATGCGGCTCCCCGTGCGCTCCACGGTCGCAGCATCGATCGCGTCGCCCAACCGCTCCACAATGGCGTCGACCGCGGCCGCGTCCACGATGAAGGGCGGCGCCAGCAATACATTGTCGCCGCTCGTCCCGTCGGCGGCGCCGGCGCTGGGATAGACCATCAGGCCGCGCGCCATCGCTGCGCGCTTCACGCGCGCATGGAGCTGCATCTTCGGATCGAAAGGCTGCTTGCTGGCGCGATCGGCGACCAGCTCCAGGCCCTGGAACAGTCCGCGTCCGCGCACGTCGCCGACGAAGGGATGATTGCCGAACCGCTCCTTGAGCCGGCGCGAGAGGTAGGCGCCATGCGCCTGCACATTCGCCAGCAGGCCGTCGCGGCGGATGACCTGCTGCACCGCCAACGCCGCCGCGCAGGCGAGCGGATGTCCCATATAAGTGTGGCTGTGCTGGAAGGCGCCGGAGCCGGCCGCGACCGCGTCGAAAACCCGCTCCTGCATCAGGAGCGCGCCGATCGGCGCATAGCCCCCGCCGAGGCCTTTCGCGATGGCCATGAGGTCGGGGCTGATCCCTTCCTGCTCGCAGGCATGCAGCGTGCCGGTGCGCCCCATGCCGCACATCACCTCATCGAGAATGAGCAGCACGCCGTGGCGGTCGCAGATGTCGCGCACGCGCTTGAAATATCCGCCGACCGCGGGAACCGCGCCCAGCGTGGCGCCGACCACCGTCTCGGCAACGAAGGCGATGACATTGTCGCCGCCGAGCTCATGCAGCTTGGCTTCGAGCTCCTGCGCCAGCCGTTCGGCATAATCCCGCGGCCGCTCGTCCGCGCGGCGGTCGCGATATTCGTAGGCCGGCGACACGTGGTGCGCTTCAATGAGCAACGGAACGAACGCCGCGCGCGCCTGCTCGCGGCCGCCGACGGCAAGCGCGCCGAGCGTGATGCCGTGGTAGCTTTGGCGCCGCGCGATGATGTAGCGCCGCTGCGGCTCGCCGCGCTCGACGAAATACGCTCGTGCGAGCTTGAGCGCGGCCTCGATCGCCTCCGAGCCGCCGCTCACGAAGAACACATGACCGATGCCCGCCGGGGCATGGCCGACAAGGTCGTCGGCAAGCTCTTCGGCGACCTGCGTGGTGAAGAAGCTGGTGTGGGCATAGGCGAGCCGGTCGAGCTGGGCGCGCATGGCCGCGAGCACGTCCGGATGGGAATGCCCCAGGCAGGACACCGCCGCCCCGCTCGATGCGTCGATATACTCCTTGCCGGTGCCGTCGCGGATGACGATGCCGGCCGCGCTCGCAGCGGCGGGGTAATGGTGGCTGGTCTGACGGTGAAGTATATGACTCATGCTTCGCGACCGCGGAGCGCGACCTAAGACGGGACTTGGACTTTTGGCAATGCTGCAGTTTCGCGGAACGAGCCGCTTGCATCTAGCGTAATGGTTGAAATTATATTATTAGCACCTTATACGGGTATTTTGACAAAACAAATTCCAGAGTTCCATAGATCGCCTCCCGGGCACTGAAATCCCCCGCGCGACGCGCGCGCAACCTTGGCATCACCTCCTTCAAACCGGAGAAATTGGCCGGCATGGCGTGGCGGATCGGGGTCGATATCGGCGGGACGTTCACGGACGTTGCACTTCTCGACGATGCCAGCGGGCGCATCGGAGTGGCGAAAGTGCCGACCACGCCCGCGGACCTCACGCAAGGCGTGCTTTGCGCGCTCGAGACGGCCATGGCCCGCTACCGGGTCGCCGCCTCGGAGGTCGGCCTTCTTTCCCACGCCACCACGGTCGTGACCAACGCCATCCTGGAAGAGCGCGGCGCGCGTGCCGCGCTGGTGACCACGCGCGGCTTTCGCGATGTGCTGGAGCTGCGCCGCTCGGCGCGTGCCGATCTCTACGACCTTTTCCAGGATGCGCCCGCGGTGCTCATTCCGCGCCGGCGGCGGTTCGAGATCACGGAGCGGGTCGGCGCCGATGGCCTCGTTGTCACCCCGCTCGCCGAAGACGAGATCGACGGGTTGATCGCAGCTCTGCGCGCTGCGCGGGTCAATGCCGTCGCCGTCTCATTGATCTTCAGCTTCCTCAACCCGGAGCACGAGCGCACGCTTGCGGCGCGCCTGCGCTCGGCGTTGCCGGATGTGCCGGTCTATCTGTCGTGCGACGTCTTGCCCGAGATCAAGGAGTTCGAACGCACCAGCACGACCGCGGTATGCGCCTATGTGGGGCCCATCCTCGCGTCGTATCTCGAGCGGCTGCGAGCGGGGACGCGTGCGCGCGCGCTGCCGCCGCTCTATCTGATGGGATCGAGCGGCGGCATCCTCGAAGCGAGCGAGGCAATCGCCATGCCGGCGGTGGCTGTCGAGTCCGGCCCCGCCGCGGGAGTCGTGGCGGCTGCCCTGGTGGCGCGCCAGACCGGGCGCCTCGACCTGCTCTCGTTCGACATGGGCGGCACCACCGCCAAGGCGAGCCTCATCCGCGGCGGCCGATATGAGACGACGCCGGAATATGAGGTCGGCGGCGGACCAAGCATGTCGCGCTGGATGACCGGAACCGGTCATCCGATCCGCGTGCCTGTGATCGACCTTGCGGAGGTGTCCGCCGGGGGCGGCTCGATTGCATGGGTGGACCGCGCGGGCGCGCTGCGGGTCGGGCCGAAGAGCGCCGGCGCCGACCCAGGCCCGGTGTGCTACGCGCGCGGCGGCACCGAGCCGACCGTGACCGACGCTGATCTCCTGCTCGGCTATCTCGACAAGGACTCGCTGCTCGCGGGCGATCTTCCGGTCGATCATGCGGCAGCCCTCGCCGGCGTCCGCAAGCGCCTCGCCGAGCCGCTCGGCATCGATCCTCAAGCCGCCGCGGCCGCGGTCGTCGATGTGGTCAACCACGCCATGGCGGAAGTGCTCAAGATCGTTTCCGTGCAGCGCGGCCACGATCCGCGCGAGCTCGTGCTCGCGGCCTTCGGCGGGGCTGGGCCGCTGCATGCCGCTGCCCTCGCCAGCGAGCTCGGCATCGCCGAGATCATCTGTCCGCCGATTCCGGGAGCGTTTTCGGCGCTCGGCCTCGTCGGCACCGACCTGCGGCGCGACTACGTGCGCACCCTGCACGGCGCCGGCATTGCGCCCGGCCCGGCGGCGCTGTCGGCGATGCTGGAAACCGCGTTCGTGGCGCTCGAGCGGGAGGGAAGTGCGATGCTCGATCGAGCGGGCATTGCACCTGAGCGCAGGCGCTTCGAGCGCGCCGTCGATGTGCGCTATGCGCGGCAATCCTACGAGCTGCTGATACCGGCTACACGCCGCCCGGTCGATGAAGCGGCGCTCGCCGAGATCGCGGAAGCCTTTCACGCGCGTCACCTCTCTACTTACGGTCATGACAATCGTGGCGAGCCGGTTGAGATCGTCAGCGTCCGCCTGTCCGCGATCGGCGCTATCCCGGCGCTGACCATTCAGGACGTACCGGCACCTGCCGGATGCGGTGCGGTCAAGTCGAGGCGCCGGATGTGGTTCCGCGAAACCGGTTCGGCCGACGCAACCGTCTTCGACCGGGCACGAATGGCCGCCGGGCAAAGGGTAGCGGGGCCGGCGGTGATCGAGTCGCTCGAATCCACCATTCTTGTTCCGCCGGGGTGGGAGGCTAAGATGAATGACGACGGTTTCGTGCTGCTCACCCGGACGACACGACAATGACGCGCGCGCGGCGCAATACCGATCCCGCTACGTTCGAGATCGTGAAGAACAGCCTCTACAAGATTGCCGAGGAAATGCGGGTGGTGCTCGCCAAGACCGCCTATTCTCCGCTCCTCAAGTCGGCCGGCGACTATTCCTGCGGCGTGTTCGATGCGCGCGGCGAGATGGTCGCACAAGGGCCCGATCTGCCCATCCATCTCGGCTCCATGCCCGATGCGGTTCGCGCGGTGGTCGGCGCGTTTACGAACGACGTTCATCCCGGCGATGTGTTTCTCCACAACGATCCTTATTTCGGCGGCAGCCACCTGCCTGACGTGAACGTGGTGCGGCCCGCTTTCCATGCTGACCGGCTGCTCGGCTACGCCTGCCTGCGCGCGCATTGGCCGGACGTCGGCTCGGCTACTCCCGGCAGCTACGGCGCGGTCACCGACATTTTCGGCGAGGGGCTGCGCATCCCGCCGCTGCGGCTCATCCACCGCGGCACGCTCAACGTGGACCTCGAAAAGCTGCTGCTTGCCAACGTGCGCACGCCTGATGAACGCAAGGGCGACCTCGGCGCCCAGCTTGCAGCGACGCTGCGTGCCAGCGAGCGGCTGCGCGCGCTCGCCGATCGCTACGGTGGAGCGGAGCTTGTCGGCCTCATGGCGGAGGTCATGGACTATTCGGAGCGCCTTATGCGCGCCACGCTCACGGATCTTCCGGACGGCGAGGGGACGTTCGAGGATTTCTGCGACGGCGACGGTATTGCGGACGACCAGTCCGGGAACGATGCGCCGTTTCGCATCCGCATGTGCGTCAAGAAGCAGCGCGACCGGCTGATCGTCGACTTTGCCGGCACCGATGCGCAGCTCAAGGGCCCGATGAACGCTCCGCTCTCGGTGACAGCCTCGGGCGTGTTCTGCGGCCTCAAGACAGCGGTCGATCCCGGCAACCTCATTCCTCCCAACTCCGGCTGCTGGCGCAGCATCGAGATCAGGGCGCCGAAGGGTTCGCTGGTCAATGCCGAGTTTCCCGCTCCCGTGGTCTACGCCAACCACGAGATTTCGCATCGGGTCGCCGACATGGTGATGGGTGCGCTCGCAGGCTTCATGCCGCAGCAGGTGATGGCCTGCAGCCAGGGCACCTCGGCCATCCTCACGCTTGGCGGCCTCGATCCGCGCACCGGCCGGCGGTATGTGTCCTACGAGACGGTGAAGGGCGGCTACGGCGCACGGCCTAACAAGGACGGCATCAACACCATCGCAAGCGGCATATCCAACACCATGAACACGCCGGTGGAGGTGATGGAGACAGCGTTTCCGGTGCGCATCGAGCGTTATGAGATCAATCCCGATTCGGGCGGGGCCGGGCGCTATCGCGGGGGCTGTGGTGCAATGCGCGTGTGGCGAATGCTCCCGGGTGCGGATGCGACCGCAGCCTTGTGCATGGAGCGCATGACATCGCCGCCGTTCGGGCTGCTCGGGGGAACGTCAGGAGCAGCGGCCGCTGTCACCCTGACCACGCCGGACGGCGTCACCCGGCATTTGCCGAGCAAGGGCGCGTTCGCAGCGCCGGCAGGCTCCGTGATCGCCATGGTCACGCCCGGTTCCGGCGGCTTTGGTCCGGCGGCGAAGCGCGATGCGGGGGCCATCGGACGCGATCTGATCGAGGGCTATGTGAGCGCCGCGGGCGCCACTCGCGATTACGGCATTGCGGACGCGCAGGCGTTGCGCAAGGCGGCCGCAGCGGAGGACGCAGCGTGACCTACATTGCCAATTCCATCGAGGCGCGCGACATCGCAAGCCTGGTGCACATGCAAACCAACCTGCGCCGGCACCAGCAGGAAGGTCCGCTGGTGATCGCGCGCGGCGAAGGCTGTCGGGTTTTCGACGATAGCGGGCGCGACTACATCGAATCGGTGGCGGGGCTGTGGTGCGCCGCGCTCGGCTTCAACTCGGAGCGGCTCGCCCGGGTGGCCCATGAGCAGATGCACCGGCTCGGCTACTACCACCTTTACCGGCATCGCTCGAACGAGCCGGCCATCGAGCTTGCCGAGACGCTGCTCAAGATTGCGCCCGTTGCGATGGCACGCGTCGTCTTCCAGTGCTCGGGCTCTGAGGCCAACGACACCGCCATCAAGCTCGCCTGGTATTATTGGAACGCCGCGGGCAAGCCGCAGCGAATAAAGATCATCGCGCGACACATGGCATATCACGGCAACACATGCGCCGCCGTAAGCCTTTCGGGAAAGCCCGACATGCATGCCGGATTCGGGCTGCCGTTTTCGCCGTTCAAGCACACCGAGTTTCCGCATTATTACCGGCGTCACGAGCAGGGCGAGACGGAACTGGCATTCTCAGACCGCATGGCGGAAGCGCTTGAGGCGCTCATTCAGTTGGAGGGACCCGACACCATCGCCGCCTTTTTCGCCGAGCCGGTCATGGGTGCCGGTGGAGCGATTGTTCCCCCGCAAGGCTATTTCGAGAAGATCCAGGCCGTGTTGCGCAAGCACGACATCCTGTTCGTCGCCGACGAGGTGATATGCGGCTTTGCCCGCACCGGCGAAATGTGGGGTTCGCAGACCTATCACCTTGCACCCGACATGGTGACCTCGGCCAAGGCGCTTTCCGCCGCCATGCAGCCGATCTCGGCGGTGCTCATCAACAATCGCATCCACGAGGCGATGCTGGCGCAGTCGGACAAGCTCGGTAACTTTGCGCATGGCTACACCTATGCGGGTCACCCCGTCGCGGCGGCAGTCGCGCTCGAAGTGCAGAAGATCTATGCCGAGCTTGACATCGTCGGGCGCGCCAAGCGCCTGGGGCCGGTCTTGCAATCCACGCTTGGACGGCTCGAGGCACACCCGCTGGTGGGGAATGTTCAAGGAACCGGCCTTATTCTTGGCATGGAGCTCATGCGCGACGGTCAACGACGCATTGCATTCGAGCCCGCGCTCAATGTGGGCGGGCGGGTTGATGCTGCCGCCAAACGCCATGGGCTCATTCTGCGCGTGGTCGGCGACCGGCTGGTATTCGCTCCGCCGCTGGTGATCGAGGCCTCCGAAATCGAGGAGATCGGCGAACGGCTCGAGCGCGCGCTGGATGACGTCGCCGACGATCTGGGGCGCGAAGGCGCCTTGAGATGATCCTGCCCAAGGAAACCGGATGCGGCCGGAGAGACTGAGCGGATTCAGCGATGGCGTGATTGCCATCATCATCACCATCATGGTGCTTGAGCTCAAGGTGCCGCATGGAGGGGATCTGGAGGCGCTGAGAAGCTCGCTGCCGGTCTTTCTGAGCTACGTCCTGAGCTTCCTTTACGTTGCGATCTACTGGAACAATCATCACCATCTGCTGCACACGTGCAAGCGGGTCAACGGCACCATTCTTTGGGCCAACACGCATCTACTGTTCTGGCTCTCGCTCATTCCGTTTGCGACCGCCTGGCTCGGCGAGAATCATGTCGCTGCGCTTCCGACCGCGCTCTATGGCGTTGCCTTGCTCATGCCCGCGATCGCGTATGTTCTGCTGCAGACGGCCATTGTCAGGGTCAACGGCGCAGATTCAAGCCTGGCCCAGGCTCTTGGCGCGGATCTGAAAGGCAAGATCTCACCCCTCATTTACATTGCGGGCATCGCCCTTGCGTTCGTCAATCCCTGGTTCTCTATTGCATTGTACGTCCTGGTGGCACTGATCTGGCTGATTCCGGATCGGCGCATCGAGAGGGCCATTGCGGAACGCTGAAACATGATACGCCCCGCGGTCGCGCGTCCCCTTTCGGGCGCCGGTTAAATTGATGTAACCTGACCGCCAGCTGCTCCCCTTGAGACGGGACGTGCCGAAGTCCCCGTTCCTGAAACGGGCAGCGTTTGCCGTCGGCCGGCAGGTCACTTGCAACAGCTCGACGCGCTTTTTTTGCGGCGCTCGAGCAATTGAGCGCGACACTGCGCGACGCTCGCAGCGGCGCGTTCTCATCGGCCCATCAATGGAGGAAGTCATGGCACTCTTTATTGTCCTTGCCAATTTCACCGAGCAGGGCATTCGCAATGTCAAGGATTCGCCCAAGCGCGCGGAGGCCTTCAGGGACATGGCCAAGAAATGTGGTGTGACCGTCAAGGACATGTTCTGGACGCTGGGCCAGTACGACATCGTGGCGATCCTCGACGCTCCGGACGATGTCTCGATAACGGCGCTCGGATTGAGCCTCGGATCGCTCGGGAATGTCCGCACGCAGACGCTGCGCGCCTTTTCCAGCGCCGACATCAAGAGCATCCTGGGCAAGATGGTCTAGAGGGGCCGGCTTGCGCCTGGAGCTTGCAAGCGCGAGGATGCGGCGAACGGATCCGCTTCAGAACGGGCCGAAATCAGGTAACGGGAGGGTTTCATGCGCCGGCACTATCGTCTGGGAGCAGTTGCAGCTGGGATCGTCCTCGCCGCTGGTTTGAGCGTTGCGCGCTCCGCTCCGCTCATGATCGTGGGCAATGATGAGAAGATTCTTTGGGACGATCAAGGCAAGCCCATCCTATCGCCGCCGGGCAAGGATTCCGTCCTGATCGTCGATCTTGCCAATCCACTGGATCCGAAGATCGTGGCCAATCTTCCCTTGAAGAATTCGATAGTCGGCCCTCCGGTAAACCTCGACATCGACCCGACCGGTTCGATTGCCTTGGTTGCCGACTCGGTGAACTTGATCAAGGAGGGCGATGCCCTCAAGCAAGTCCCCGACGACAAGGTCCATGTCATCGACCTCAAGGCAAGCCCGCCCAAGGCCGTGTCCACGCTCACGGTCGGGAAGCAGCCCTCGGGCCTGAGCATCAACCCGGCAGGCAATCTCGCGCTCGTCGCCAATCGAGAGGACAAATCCATCAGCGTGCTGTCGATCAAGGGAACCGAGGTCAAGCTGATCGACACCGTGCCAATGGGGGAAAGCGTTTCGCACGTTACCTTCACGCCGGACGGGAAACGCGCCTTGGCCGTCAAGTTTCCCGCCCACAAGCTGACGGTGCTCGATGTTGCAGGCGATAAGGTCACGCCTACCAAGACCGAGCTGCCGACGGGGTTGTGGCCCTACAACGTTGCTGTTGCGCCCGGCGGCAAGATTGCGTTGACCTCGGATAACGGCGGTGCGGGCTCCTCGGACGGCAGCGTCGACACCGTCAGCGTGATCGATCTTGAAGCGCAACCGCCGCGGATCATCGATCGTGTAGTGGTCGGCGACGGCCCGGAGGGCCTGGCTATCAGCCCCAAGGGAGACGTCGCCGCCTCGGCCATTCTGGCGGGTTCCAACAACAAGCCCGCCTACTTCTACCATCGCAACGGCTTTGTTTCCGTGCTTCGCATCGACGACAAGAAGGTTACCAAGATCAAGGAACTGGAAGTCGGCGGATTGCCGGAGGCGGTAGTGTTCACGCCGGACGGACAATATCTCCTGATCGGCAACTATCTCGATCAGGACTTCTCCATTCTGCGGGTCAAAGGGGCAGACGTCACCGATACCGGCAAGCGCTTCAAGGTGCCCGGGCATCCGGCCTCCGCCCGCATGAGCCCGCACTAAACTCGTTGCTCGCCAACATGACGCTTGGCGGAGGTCCGAGCGGAAGCACGGCATGGCCTTCGTCTATATCGTTCGCTGCAATTTCAACGAGCCGGAGAAGGAGCAGGCCTGGAACGCGTGGTATAGCGGTCCGAAGATAATGCAGATGCTGGCCAAGCCGTATTTTCGCAGCTGCCAGCGCTTTCGTTTGGCGTCGGGCGAGGGCCGCGACTACCTTGCGCTGTGGGCAGTGCAGTCACCGGAAGCCTTCAGGACAAGGGAATACGCGTCCGATTGGGGCTTCTTCGAATGGGCTCGAAATGTCACGGACTGGAGCCGCGATCTTTTCGATGGCGGTCTGGCGTCGGAAACGGCATTCGCAGTGGCGGCGCAGGGCGCGCTTCACGTCGTGACGTTCGACGGGATGACACGAGAGGACGCGGACATGGCGCGTGCCGTCATCTCGGAATCGAAGCCGCGCATGATCTGGCTTCCGGTTGTTGGCCTCGATCGTCACACTCCGATGATAGGGCTTGAGCCGCTGTCCGACCCGAACGGAGCCCGCTATCGCGGTCGTGATGGCGGGCAACGCGTGCGGGAAGCAGTCTATCGGCCGATCTCCGAATGGTACGCCGCTTCGATGGCGCCGCAGGCTCCTGCGCAGCGCGACCATGCGGGAGGAAGCAAGCAGGGTTAATTAACCCCGCATTTACCAAATCAGGGCAATCGTCGGTGGGGCGGATTGAGAAATTGGATGCCTTCCATGACAGCCGATACCCCCTTTCCTATTTCACCGGACGGCAGTGCGTCCCGCGAGGAGATTGCGTCGAAATGCCGGGCTGCCAAGCTCGGCCTGGAGGATGCGTTCGACGACATTCCTGGCATTCTCGCCTCGATGCTGGTCGCATTTGGAAAGAATGGCATTAAAACGATTGAAGATCTCGCCGCCTGCGCGACAGACGACCTGGTGGGATGGACGGAGCACAGCGGCGACGAGATCACCATGCATCCCGGTATCTTTGGTGATATGATGGTATCGCGCAAGCAGTGCGACGCCATCATCCTGCAAGCTCGCGTTCGTGCGGGCTGGATCGAAGCTGCGGCATTGACGGCGTAGGACGCCGCCCGCTTCAAGCAGCGCCGTCACTCTCGCCCGTTTGCGCCAATGGCAGGTCAGCGAGCATTCGATCCGTCGAAACGCGAGACGTCTCTATATTCGCCGGTAAAGCGCTTTCTGGAAAATCTCGGCTTTGATGTGAAGGGCGAGATTTGCGGGTGCGATCTCGTTGCCCTGCGCGGCGAGGGGCCGCCGCTTGTGGTCATCAGCGAGCTGAAGCTCGGATTCAACCTCGAGCTTTTGCTGCAAGGGGTCAATCGGACAGCGGCGTGCGATGAGATCTGGCTTGCAGTGCGCGCCGGCGCGAGACAAGGTCGCGAACGCGACCCCCGGGTTCGGAAGCTTTGCCGGCTTCTGGGCTTCGGGCTTCTGGGCGTCTCCACTACCGGACGGGTGGAGGTCCTGGTGCAGCCGGGACCCTGGCACCCGCGCAAGGATCAGCGCCGGCGTTTGCGTCTGATCGATGAGCATCGGCGGCGCATCGGAGATCCGGCAATGGGCGGAATGTCGAAGACGCCGATCATGACTGCCTATCGCCAGCAGGCGCTGGTGTGCGCGGCTTCGCTGTCGAACGGACCCCGGCGCACGTCGGAGGTCAAGTCGGTCGTCCCGCAGGCGCCCCAGATCCTCCTGCGCAACGTGTACGGATGGTTCCGCCGCGTCGACCGCGGCGTCTACGCGCTGACCCAGGCGGGCACAACGGCATTGGGTCGCTGGTCGCAGCCATCCGTTTGTTGAATCAAGAGAGATTGACGAAAAACTTGGAGGCCCAGCCTGGAGTTGAACCAGGATACAAGACGGTTTCCCCGTCTCTGCGTCGCCATTCCGCCACCGGGCCGAGCGGAAACGATAGCACAGAGCAGGTTGCCTTGTATCGATAACTCAAGAAATGGTTAGTCCTTGATACTGCGGGTATCAAATCGGTGCAAGGCAAAGCATGCCGGCTCGCTACAGCTTCTCTGTGGGAGGGGCAGGCCGGTTCGGATGTACCCTTGCAGGTTCAGCCGAGCACGTAAAGGATCGCGCCGGCTGCGCTTGCTACGACCAGCGTCGCTGAGATCCAGATCGTCCCGATGAGGAGACCGACCAATAACTTCGTCCCTCGGTGGCACTAGGCAAGCTCGGAAGCCCGACTTCGAGCGCAGGTTCGGACCGCCGCAGGAGTTCGGACGCCTTTTCGATCTCCGCGATCGCCCCGGTCAGATCATGATCCGTGACGGGGACATGCCTCGCCGAGGCGGCATCGTCATCCGATTTTGTCCATTGTCCGGCTGGGGAATGTAGCGGCGTGACGCTCTCAAAAGTGTCTTGAGTCGCCGCCAAACGGGAGACCGCTCGCCACGCGCTGCTCCAATCGGATTTCTCCGTCGAATTTGAACCCATCGTGTCTTTGCCGGGCATATAAAGAGCCTACCTTCACCATCTGCCCGGCGCGACGTTTATCGATTCATAACCTTAATGTGCGGGACCAGAGGATGGACGGGTGGCTCGCTCGCTTGCCGCGGACTGCAGCCGACGGCCCCTCAGGAGACCCCTCGGCCAGGCTAATATGCGTTGCGATAAGTAGCGGGAGACAGCACAGTCCGGATCAGGATCTGGAAATCGAGCATCAGCGACCAATTGTCGATGTAATAGAGGTCGTGCTCCACCCGCTTTTCCATTTTCTCGTCCGTATCGGTCTCACCGCGGTAACCGTGGATCTGCGCCCATCCGTTGATTCCGGGCTTGACGTTGTGCCGGCGTGCATAAAGCGCAATGCGTCGCTCGTAGTCCCGATCGTGCGACAAAGCATGCGGACGCGGCCCGACGAGGGACATGTCGCCCTTTATGACATTGAACAGCTGAGGCAGCTCGTCGATGCTCCAGCGGCGTAGCCATGAGCCGAGATTGGTGATGCGCGGGTCGTCCTCCGTCGCCTGGCGGACCACCGCTCCATCCTCAAGAGCTCGCATGGTTCGAAATTTGATGATGCGGAACGGCTTCTGATTGAATCCGTGGCGATGCTGCAGAAAGAATATCGGTCCTGTGCTGTCGAGCTTGATCAAAAGCGCAGCAACCACGAGCACGGGGGTGCAAAGCAGCAGCGCTAGTGATGCGAGTACGAGATCGAATGCGCGTTTGAACAGCAGCTCCAGACGCGACAAGGGCATTCGAGTGAGTTGCAGGCTGACCATCGATCCGAGCCTGGACAACGCGACGTTTTCGAACCGATCCAGGATATGCTCGGCTCCCAGGTGGATTTCCGCTGGGAGCTTGAGCAGCGCCTCGGCGCTGGTATTGATCAATTCCGTGGCAGACCACGGCATTACCAGGAAAATCGCATCCGGCTCGAGCAGTCGGGCGCTCGCCATCGCGTGACCCAGATCCTTTGCGAGCCACTGACGCTGCACATGCGGCGGCGTTCCCGGAGCTGTCGGAGTCAGGAAATGACATCCGACGATGCTCACGCCAAAAGCTTTAGGCTGGTAGCGAGTGACGAAATCGTCGATATCCCTGCCGGTGCCGAACAGAAATATTCTTTGCGCGGAAAGTATTCCAACCCGACTGCCCAGCAGGGCAATCCGCACGAACAGGTAGCGCACCACGAGCAGAAGGCAGGCCGTCGATCCGTAGTAGATGATGAGCCAGCCGCGCGAATAGACTACAGTAATCTGCGCCAGGAACCCCACACCCAACAGGCAGATGAATGTCATGTTCCAGAGTTGAATGCAGCGTCGCAGATGCGGTTTGAATGAAAAGAAATTCGGCAATCTGTATTCCCCGCGAAACAGATTGGCGATTGCGAAGATCATCGCGGACAGCAAGCCGACTTCGACCTACGAAACGACATTGCCAAGCTCGCGATAGACGACGAAATGATAGCTCGCGCCGGTCAGCCAGGACATGCTCGCAATGACGGCAATGTCGACCAGCAGGATCGTGCTGCAAAAGACCACTCGGGAAAGCGAGGTCCACCTTCGCAGGAACCGATTTGCATCGATTGGGGACGTCAGCGAGTAGGTCTGGTGAACGTTCATGCGCTGTATCAATATGGCTGACGACGCCCCGCGCTCCGCTCCGGTGAGCAGGAATGGGACAATCGGTATCTGATGACGGGAATATTGCGAGAAGCATGCCAGCGCTCAAGAACCTGCGCGCGAGGTCGCGTTGGTCTTCCCGGGGTGCAATGCGCGATAGTTAATTTGGATGGTCTACGCCGTGCTGCCGGCATCGAGGGTCAACACGGTTCCAGTGACGTTTTTCGCGTTGTCCCCGAGCAGGAATTCGACGGCGTTCGCAACGTCCTCGATGCCAGGCAAATTTCGCCAGCCTGATTCTGGATCAAGGACTTTTCCTCAATGAACCGGCACATCAGCAACGCACAATCGTGATTGAGCGATCGTCGCCAGTCCGCCATGGCAGCGTCTGCGTCTGTGAATCGCAGCCCGGGTGATATGGAACAAGGTAGACAGGACGCGGGGCGACGGGAGCGCTGTTGGCAGTCCCATAGTAGCCGGGGCTGGGGTAGGGAGATGGCGGTGGCTCATAGGGCGTGCCGTAACCTGACGTATCGTAATAGGGGTAAGAAGAGCCGCCGTAGGGGTAGTAATCACCGCCCCCCACCCATGCTCCCGACCATCCCGATCCGAAGCGCTGCCGGCGCAGGAGCGGCGTGCCAAATGCGTGCGCCCCTGCTGTCGCGCGGCCGCGGATCGGCAGGCCCGCGGGATGCAAGGCCGCCGGCGGCGCCGCCGCCCGGCCGCCGCCAAATCCCCCGCCTGATCTGGCGAGCGATTCCTGCACGGCAAATGTCGCCGCCAGGAGAAGAACCAAGCTGGCCGTAATTCGATTGATCATCGCATGCACTCCTGCTGCGCTGTGACGGCCGCATCGATTACAGAATATACCGCAAGCTTAGCGCGCGTTCCGTGCGCAAATGCAGCCGTAGTTAACGCGATTGCATCGCGTGTGCGTCACCCTATGGAAGCAGGCGGGACGCTCTCGCAGAACACGGCCTTGGTGTTCTCATCGATGAGTCGGGCGATGTCATCCGGCTTGTCTGAGTCTGCAAATGAAGCGCTGCTCGATCGCATCCAGGCCAGGCAGCTCCGCGTTTAGCGGCCGCCTAGCAGGGTCTGCATCGGATGAACCAGATCATTGAGACTGGCTTCCAGCGACTCTCGCCAATGCGGCAGTTGAATGCCGAAATCACGCGCGATCTTTGCGCAGTCGAGACGGGAATTGGCAGGGCGTCGCGCGGCGCTCGAATAGTCGGCCGTTGCGATCGAGGCGAGTGCCGGGACGCGTCGGCCACAGCTGGCGAGAGCGGCGAAGATTGCCTGCGCAAAGCCGTGCCAGGTGGTCTCGCCGGCAGCCGTGAGATGGTAGATGCCGGAATGGCCGGCCGAGCCGCTTGCGATGACCTGCTCCGCGATCTCCAGGACCGCGCCCGCCAGATCGGCCGCAGCCGTTGGTGCGCCACGTTGATCGCCCACGACCTGCACGAGCTCGCGCGTTTGCGCCAATTGCAGCATCGTTGTCAGAAAATTTCTACCCGATCCGCTGTAGAGCCAGGACGTGCGCAAGACCAGCGCCAGGGGAGCGCTTTCGCGGACGGCCCGTTCTCCCTCAAGCTTGGAATGCCCATAAACATTAAGCGGAGAGGGCGTGTCGTCTTCACGATATGGTTGCGGCTTGCGGCCGTCGAAGACATAGTCGGTGGAAACCAGAATGTAGGGAACACCGATGCGGGCCGCTGCCGCCGCGAGGCGCGCTGCTCCGTCGCGGTTGACGGCAAACGCGCGCTCCGGTTCCGATTCGGCTCGGTCGACTGCCGTGTAGGCGGCGGCATTCACGATCAGTCTCGGCTGCAACTCACGAACGGCCGTTGCGATCGAGCCGCTGTCCTCGATGTCCAGCTTGGGGCGGCCGAGAGCGACGAGCGGCACATTGCGACGCTCGGCAAGCTCGCGCAAAGCGCGCGCCAGTTGGCCGCGGCAGCCGGCGACAAGAATGACACTTCTCTGGCCCAAGCGCGGTCAATCCGCGGTTTCGAGCATGCCCAGGCGTTCTCCCCCGTAAACGCCTCGCCGTACCGATTCCCACCAGGAGCGGTTCTCGAGGTACCAGCGGACGGTGCGCTCAAGTCCGCTCTCGAAGCATTCGCGCGGCTGCCATGCGAGCGCTTGCTTCGCCTTCGAGGCATCAATGGCATATCGAAAATCATGGCCCGGGCGATCGGCCACAAAAGTGATCAGCGATCGCCGCGAATAGGGCGCAGGAACCAGCCGATCAAGTATCTCGCAAATCTTCTCGACCACAGCGAGGTTGCTGCGCTCGCTGTCGCCGCCGAAATTGTATTTCTCGCCAACGCGTCCACGCTCGAGCAGGTTGACCAGCCCGGCTGCGTGGTCATCGACAAAAATCCAGTCCCGCACGTTGCTGCCATCGCCGTAAACCGGGATCGGCTCGCCGCAAACCGCCTTGATGATCGTCAAGGGAATGAGCTTTTCAGGAAACTGATAGGGACCGTAGTTGTTCGAGCAATTCGAAACGATGACCGGCAGGTCATAGGTCTTGTGCCATGCGCGCGCAAGGTGGTCGGAGGCGGCCTTGCTTGCGGAGTAGGGCGAGTTCGGCCGATAAGGCGCCTCTTCTGCAAACCTGCCGGCCGCATCAAGCGAGCCATGAACCTCATCGGTGGAGACATGGATAAAGCGAAAGGCGCTGCGCTGCTGGGGCGAGAGTCGTGAGCTGAAATGCCGCGCGGCTTCCAGCAGCCTGTAGGTTCCGACGATGTTGGTTTCTATGAAGGCTTCGGAGCCGGTAATCGACCGATCGACGTGGCTCTCGGCGGCAAGGTGCAAGACCGCACTCGGTTGGTGTCTGGCGAAGACCGCATCGACAGCCGCACGATTGCAAATATCGCAGCGTTCCAGGACGTAGCGCGGATGATCGGCGAGCACCTTGAGCGCTTCGAAATTGGCGGCATAAGTGAGCTTATCGACATTGATGACGAGAGCGCCCGTCGAACGGATCAGATGCCGGCAGACAGCCGAGCCGATGAATCCCGCACCGCCGGTGACGAGTATGCGCATGTCATTGCGTCGTGAAACGTTCATTGCAGCGGGCTAAAAAAAGTCGGCCGACAATTCGTGTAGCATTGTCCGCGCGCTTGCGCCATCGAATAAGCCTGCCCCCATGCAGGCAGCGGCGCGCCAGGGCCGGCCCGTCCTCCTGGTGGCGCGCTCGCGGGGCTTTGAACCGGGCAGCCGCGTGAACACCCGTGACGAAGCGCAGTGGCGTGGCTGTGGTTGCCACGGGCAGAGGGCCGAAGCTCGCGCTGCCGGGAAGGACACGTCGGAGCGATTTTGTTTTTCCAGTTCGAGACAGCGGTTGCTACAACGCAGGGAGCTTGTCGGATTGTAGAGCAATTTGATCAAGTCGGCGGGATCGAGCCTGCATCTTCTCGGTAGCCGCTATTCCCAGGATATCAAACACCTTTTGGATGCGATGCAGCCAGTCGTGCCTCAGCGCGGCTTGTTGAGTGTTCCTGCGCCCAATAGCCCGCAACCGGTCAGGATCGCCAACGACCAGAACGGCCATCATTCGGCCTACATGCAGCAATGGGACGGCAGCAAGTGGGTGCAGGTTTCCGACTGGATCGAGCCCATGAAGGGCAAGGTGATGCCGCTGCTCGAAGCTGCCGCGGCGGACTACGTCAGCAAGAACCAGCCCTGGCCGAAACGCACGGAGACGTGCGACAAATCATCGTAGCCGGGAGATACCGCGCGCTTTTGCACGGCACGTCTGAGGGCGCTTGGCAGATTCTTTTGCGTCCATGGGCAGAACGTGTACCTGAAATTCGCAATAACTCCCCGCCTTGCTGCAAGAGTTGAACCATACAAAGCGAAACCCCAAACCGAGAAAGCGGCCGGGGGTTTCCAGTGCAACATCCGCTAACTCATTCAACCTGGTTGCAATGTGCCATCGCAACCAAGGCAGTTCGATTTCCGATGCCCAGCTTTGTAAAGATGTTATGCATGTGCACCTTCACAGTGCCTTCCGAAAGGTTGAGTTGGCGGCCAATGCCTTTGTTCGAAAGCCCGCTCGCCGCCAGAGTTAGAACGATTTGCCGCTCGCGGCTTGTTAGTGAATCCATCTGTTCCCATCCGTGTTGAGCCCCTCGTTGTGTTTGCCTATCGCATAGGCGGGCATCATGGGTGAGACGTATTTCACAGGTTGCCCAATTATTACATTTCCGTGACAAGTGTCTTTAAGCTCTATACCATCCGATATATACCATTCGATATACTTCCGCTCGCATGCTCCCCGCGCCTCTGTGCACATCGGCCGCGCACGACAGCTTTCCGATTACAGCGTGCGCCGCCTCCGGAAAGTTGGTGTTTGCGATGATCTGGGTGCGGAAACGCCGAGAACGGCCCCGTTCACAGCCCACTCCGGTACATCCACGGCAGCCGCTAGGATATCATCGGTCTTGCGTCCGTGAACGAACGCGCCAAGGTTCGATCATCATACCAACCGCTTTTGAGCGTCTGGCCGAGATTGAATAGAATGGGTCCACGCGGCTAACGGACGCACCCGACGTTCGAGTTGGGATTGCAGATCAAGGGTTAGAATGCGCTGCGTAGTCGCTCCGATCATTTCCGTCGTACTTGGTCAGCAGCCGGTACCCGTAGCCCTCGCACTGCGTGCACCCTAAATTCTGCTGCAAGCTTGCGCGCTTCGTGATCGTCATCGCGGCCAAGGCAGTCCGATTATTGACCCTTAGCTTTTGGTAGACGTTATGGAGGTGAACCTTAACAGTACCTTCCGAAAGGTCGAGCCGGCGACCAATCTCTTTGTTCGAAAGGCCCCCCGCCACCATTTCAACGATCTGCCGCTCGCGGTTTGTGAGTGGCTCAGGCGCCCGGCGGGCTCCGCGCGCGAGGGCTGCATTGATCAGATTCGATGGCAACCACTGACCACCTGCGGCAACACGCCGAACGCACTGAACAAGCTCGGGGAGGGCCGCGTCTTTGAGAACAATCCCTTTAGCCCCACCCGCGATCGCGGTTAGGAGTTGCTCCTCGCTGGCGGTCGCGGTCAGCACCACTACGTTCGTGGGGCAGCGCTCCGCGGAAATGCTTGCGACCAGGTCCAGCCCGTTCAAACCCGGCATAAGGATATCGACCACAGCTACCGTCGGCGCCAATTCGCGAATTGCACGCAATGCGGCTGTCCCGCTGGTGCAGGCCGCAACGACGTTCATATCTGAATTTGATTTCAGTACATCGACAACTCCATGCAGGACCGCAGGATGATCGTCTGTCACTACGATGGAAATAGCCTCCATTTCCTTCACCTCACTGGAATGATTTTGCCACTTTTTATTCGTTTTAGGGATGATTTAACGCATAAAGGGCCGCCATGCATGTGACCTATTTCACAGGTATCGCAAAGAATTTTGGAATACCGCCCGGTGGCAGATCCGGAGATTCTATGGGTTGAACCAAGCAAGGCTCCCGCCCGCGAACATGGCGAGGCACGCTGTCGCTGTCAGGAATGTGTACCGCTGCACCAGATGGCCTTAGAAGGCCAGGCCAATCGTTCTCAAGTCGTGGCGCCATTGCTACATGTTGTCACCGGTCCACTTTCGCGAATCTCCCAACGCGACGGGAAAATAGCTATGGCAATTGGTCATGCACCGGCACTCGAATCGCCAGTTCGGCCCCATTCGGCAAACTCGTGATATTAAGCGATCCACCGAGTGCATGCACGCGCTCGCGTATCGACGCTGGCTCCTCATGCTCGTGCTGGTCAAGACAGGCGAACCCCCTGCCATTGTCGCGGATGTTGATAGCGAGGTGTCCGTTGACCTTCTCCATCGCCACTTCGACCTTTGAGGCCCCGCCGTGACGGGCGGCATTTGCGACGGCTTCGGCAAGCACAAACGAAACTTGATCAGCTAGCGGCTGCGGCATCGAGGCGTTGTCCGGTGCAAGCAAAAAGGAGGTCGTGCAGTTCCAATATTGGCCAGTTTCTTGCACGACCTGTTGCAAATCATCCACGATAACTGAAGGTGATTTCGATTTCGGATGCGCTTCATCAACAAATTCTCTAATACGACGCTGCTCTTTCGTGAGCAACTGCGCGATCACTGTGAGGCGAGAAAGATCCGATGTCTTATTTACAAGGCTAAGCTGTAAAGCGGCTGCGGTAAGGCTTTGTAGTATTCCATCATGAAGATCACGAGTGAGACGCATTCTCTCTTTTATAGCGGCGGCTGCTTGGTTCTGTCGCTGAATCGTTAACGAGTCCAATCTAATTCCAGTTCGATAGGCCATGATTTGGGTCAGTGGCAGGTGCTCGGCTGTCCAACTGCTGCGGTCTAGGATAAAGAGGCGTCCTGTGCACGTCGCTCCTGCAAACGCCGCAGTCGCGACCTCATGCATGGAAAATCTTGTGATCAGGTCATTGTGAATCGCGGACGCCATTTTCTGCTTTTGGCCATTTGAGAAAAGAACAGTTTGGGTGTAGACATCGGCCATTAGGAACGCACTGTTGCCAAGACTTTGATCCACCAAGCTACCAAACGTTCCGGCAGCTTCATGATTTTGTTGATAATGACCCTCTCGCCAATACGCCCAATAGATGTACGGCTCTTCGCGCTCTTCCCACACCACCAGGATTCGTGGCGCTTCTAACACTAGAGCAGTGTGAGCGAGGATCTCCTGAAGTGTGCGCGTAGTGTGCCTACAATCTTTGCTTGCGGGCCCGTGTGCAAGTCTCTCAAATTGATCACGAGTTCTTTCCCGCAAGGCGCTGATGTAAGCCAGCATGCCACTGATGACAATCGAATAACCCACGAAGATAAGTGCAGTGTTGAGAGCGCTCCCGGCCGTGGCTCCATTCACTATGCTTGTCGCGACCAGCACCAATGCAGGTGTGACGCCTGTGGCAACGACTTCTTGCCATTTCCAACGCCGACAGGTCGCAGCCAGTAAGACGAAGGTAGATAACACTAAAGACGAACTTGAAAGCCCCTCGGTGAGGAACAGCAATAGAGAAACAATTATGATATCTGCAATGTGAATGAGGTGCTGTGTCGTCGGAGTAAGAAACCTGTAATATGTCAACGCCACCAACCCGGCGGAAAGGGCGGCATAGGCCGTCAGAACAAGGGTTGCTGCCGTAGCGTATTGTGCCGGTTGGGTCGGATCGATATGAACCGCCAATAGCGATATCAAGCAGAGAACAAAACGGCCCTGGGCGATGACTCGCTCATCGGGCGCGTCGAACCCGCTGCTTTTGATCGTCCGCGGTATACGCAAGAACGGCATCCAATAGCCCAATCGACCGTGCCCCGATCGTTCGAGGAGCGGTAAAACGTTGCTACCTGGCCCTAGCAGAACGGCTGTAACAGGCCAATTGCGTTCTTGTAACAAAGATGTAACAGTTTGGCGTCCGAGGTCCGCCGGCGCATGCCCGGTCCCGGGTTCAGCAGCTCGGGATGCAGCAGGATTGTCCGCGGGCGCGAGTTTTCTTTACTGCGCTGCAAGGCTCCTGGCCCCGTGAGATAGTCTATGACTGGTCCCCAAAAGCGCGTGCTGATTGTAGCCCAACAAATTGCTCTCCGTGGTAGAATTGCTCGGACGCTGCAATCGGCGGGCTACAGCGTCGAGCTCGCGGATAACCAGAAGCGGGCGCTCGAGCTGGCTGCGGGCAAGCGAATCGAGGCAGCAATTATCGTGCATAGCAGCGAGCTTAGCAGCCTAGAAACGGAGTTGGGCGGCCAAGTTCCTAGAACAATCGTGCTGGGCCACCGAACGGACGAGATTCTTCGGCCGGGACATCCACTTGCTGGCT
>Ga0306923_10000336_pt1 | contig 35737 bp, 34 predicted proteins | sample sta12Can44000108_FD_203841 | JGI IMG/M metagenome (GOLD analysis project Ga0306923, IMG submission 203841) | Lab enrichment of tropical soil microbial communities from Luquillo Experimental Forest, Puerto Rico - statanox.12C.anox.44.000.108 (v2)... | ecosystem: Environmental > Terrestrial >... | reverse complement strand
CGATTAGCAGGCCGGGAATGAGGAACACGTGCAGAGCAAAAAATCGCGATAGGGTAGCTCCGGCGATGATCGGCCCGCCAAGCAGCATGTGTACGGCTGCACCGCCGATGATTGGAAAGCGGGCTGTTATGGATGCCCCGATACCGAGTCCCCAGTAAGCGTCCTGGTCGAAGCGCATCACCTGTCCGGTGAAAGCCATGCCGAGGGTCATCAGCAGCAGAAACACGCCGATGATCCAGGTCAGTTGCCGCGGAAACTTGTACGCGCCGAACAAGAACACCTGGCAGAAGTGGATAAGCACGACCGCGACCATAAAGTCGGAACCCCAGCCGTGTACCGCGCGCAGATACCACCCCAGCGTAACGTCATGGTTGAGGTGCTGCAGGCTATTCCATGCTTCAGCAGCCGAAGGCACATACGTAAAGGCTAAAAGGATGCCTGTAACCACTTGCAATGCGAAAATCGTCAGTGCCGCGCTGCCAAACACGTACCACCAACTTGCGGAACTACGCGGCACATGATGTTCCATCGCCTCGCGAATCGGTGCGCCCAGGCCCAGTCGCTCTTCGAACCAATCGCCAATCTGCTTCAGCCTTGACATCCACGGCTCCTTACCATGAGCTTGGCGGTGGTTGAAAGGGTAGGCAGCTGCCCGGCTTCAATCATCAGCTTGCCGCTCTCCACTTTGAATGGGTATTCGAATAATCCCCGGGGAGGTGGGCCGGAAGCACGCGAGCCGTCTTCGTAATACACTCCGCCATGGCACGGACACATGAACAATCCCGACTGCGGGAACCAACGTACCGGGCAGCCCAGATGCGCACAATTCACCGCGAAGACCTGGAAGTTCTCACCCTGCATCCTGCGTACCCAGCAAGGGATGTGATCAGTGTCGCCATCAGCAAACGACGTAATAGGGTTTTCAAATTTGGCCAGGCGCGTCTGATTCTCGGGAAACTCGCTGAGGTCGCCTAAAGTAATCCAGCGTTTGTACTGACCCTTGTCGGCGCCAATGAGCGGAGAAACCAGATATCCGATGATGGGCATGGCCAGCACCGTTACGGCCAAGCCGTTCAACAACAACCCAATCTTTGTTAGCCACTCGCGGCGCGAGAGCTCGCCTGTCTGCTGTTTCTCGTTTACTTCTCCCCGGTCTCCAATCACTGAGCACCTCCGGTAGCGGAAGACGGATTGGCAGCGACACCGACCGCACGGTTCGGCCGTTGTGAGGCCAGCCACGCTACAACGTCGGTAATTTCCTGTTCGCTCATCGGATGTCCCGCAACGTTATTGCGCCAATCGGGAGCGTTAAAGTCAGGTCGCCCGGTAATCACGATAGTGCGCAGGCCCTGGTCGGTAATCAGGCTCAGATAGGCGTGGTCAACGATAGAGCCCGCCTTCGGGCCGCCCCTTCCATCTGCGCCATGGCAGGCGGCACAAAAAGTCGCGTAAACTGCTTGTCCGTGCGCCGGGTCGCCGGCAGATTTTGATGCATATGGAGGAGCGGTGTCGCCGCCCAAAGCATTGGGCTTGCTCCAGCGTTCGCGAATGCCGCGAATAATCGAATTCACCTGCTCGTCAGTCAGCATGCCGCCTTCTTTTTGCGCGAATGCCGCCATCGCTGTGCCGGGGCGCCCCTTTGAGACAACCGAGCGCAGTATCTCGTCATCGACGAGCGCCAAATACACCGGATCGGACAGCATCATTGCCGGACCATCCTTGCCGTCAGCGCCGTGACACCCTTGACAGTTCTGGTTGAACAGCACAACCGGGTTAAGCACCGAATCAGGACGCGGAACCTCCGGCCCAGGGCCTGGCTTACCGGGCAAATGGGAGCAGCCGGCAAGCGTCACCGTAGCCAGCAACGAAGCGACCAACAGCGAGACGGGGGCCTTCATGGCTTTGGCTCCTCGTCATCCTGCGAGGGCATGATGCCAGGTGCTTCGAGTCCGGCACGCACCGCGAGCGGAAGGTTTTCGCTCGTCCACACCTTGTTATGGCGGACCACCACCAGGCCCGCCACAACCCCGAATGCGATTTGCGAAGCAGTGAACCAGACCCAATCGATCTTTTCGTCCAGCAGCGGGTTGACGAAGCCGAGTATCTGGTAGAGCAGCCCAGTCCAAAGAAGAGGCGCAATCACGCCGCCCAGAACGATCGGCCGCTTGGGCAGCATGGGCAGCATGGCTCCATAAAGCAAGCCCACCAGCAGGCACATCGTGAGGTGCATGGCGAAGGCGAACAATAGCCATCCGGGATTGAATCGAACTAGCTCATCCATCGTTGGAATCGACGGCGCGGCGTACAGACTGCCGGCAATGAGGTTGATTGGATACCAGATGCTGTGTTGCGAAATCACTCCGTACAGCATGGCAAGCAAGGCCATAGCCACGCCGCCCGCGAGGCCACCTTTCACTCCTGCCGAAACGGGATAGATTTTGAGCGGCAGCCAGGCGCGCTTGACGTCCGCCGCAACTTCAAGATGGACAACCTCAGGCGCAGGCTCAACGGCTACCGCTGCTCCTTCAGCAACAACTGGAACCTCCTCGTGGTGTTCGTGCGGCAGCACCTGCCGGAACCAGCCCACTGCACCGAATATCGAGAGCACGAACCCCAGCACGCTGACCCAAGCGTTGGTCAGAAGTCCGCTGAAGATCAGCGCCGCTCCCACGGCGAAGATGAACGGCCACTTAGTCGGCGCCGGCAGCACGACCGAGGTAAGCTGTCCGTTCTTGCTCTGTTGCTGATCCAATTCGGTTACTCCAATTTGCTGTTGGGGTGGAGCACGGCTTCAGCCCTGCAGTCATCGTGCATACCACAAGACGGCTTTATTTGCTGAGGTAAATACTTCCGGCGACTTCCGCTTTCTCTCATATCAGCATTCCCAAAGGTACTAGCTCCAACTACCGCGCGATAAAATACACCACTGAAAGCACGACCACCCACACCGTATCCACAAAATGCCAGTACAGCGCCAGCACGCCGATACGCTCCGCATGCTCCTGCTTCACCCGCCCGAGCAGCGCAAAAATCAGCACGGTGCTCAACATCGTGAGGCCGACGATTACGTGCGACAGGTGCAATCCCACCAGCGAGTAAAAGTTCGTGCCGAACAGGCTCGAGCTGATGGTGACGCCGTCTTCGTAAATCAACCGGTACCATTCACGCAGGCTGCCGCCTACAAAAATTGCTCCAAGTATGATTGTGGCGAACAGCCATGCTGTGAACAACTTGATGTTGCCGCGATGGATCGCCTTCTCACCCATGACGATGGTGAAGCTGCTGCTAAACAAACAGATCGAGATGAAGATCGGCACTTCCAGCACTTCACGCGGCGTCGGGCCAGTGCTCTTGCCCGCGTAATACAGGTACGCCACCACGAAGATCGTAAAAATCGCTGACTCAGCGGTAATCAGGCACCACATGCCGACGCGCCCGCGCAGATGCGGGGACATCGGCACTTCGGCTTGCGGCACAGTGAGCGTCGAGGCTGCCAAATCAAAGCTCCTTTACTCGTACTTCCAGTCCGGATCTTCCGGATGTTTCAGGTCCCACAGCGGACGCGCGCTGCGCACCACCGGAATTGTTGCAAAGTTGTAGTCTGGGGGCGGGGAAGTAGTGGACCACTCCAGGGTCCACGCATTCCATGGATCATTGCCGGCCACTTCACCTTTGTAGTAAGAGCCGAATACGTTTACCACCCACAGCAATATGGCTAACGCCTGGAAGACCACACCGACCGTCACAATGAGGTTCCAGATGTCCCATCCACGGCCGGTGTCGTATGTGTAGATGCGTCGTGGCATACCCAACAAACCAGGCACGTGCATGAAGTCGAATGTGAGATGAAACCCGATGAGGAACAACCAGAAGTGCCAGCGGCCAAGCCTCTCGCTCAGCATTCGTCCCGTTGCCTTCGGATACCAGTAATAGATCGCCGCGAAAACCCCAAACACGATGACGCCAAGGATCACGTAATGGAAGTGCGCGACCACAAAGTATGAATTGCCAAGCTGCCAATCAAACGGTGCAGCCGAGAGCATAATGCCCGTCAGCCCGGCAATGAGCATCTGGCATACAGCGGCGACACAGAACAGCATCGGCACCTTGAAGATGATCTTGCCGCCCCACATGGTTCCCAACCAGTTGAAGATTTTTATGCCCGTGGGAACCGCGATGGCAGCGGTGGAGGCCACGAAGAACGCATTGGCGTACGAGGTCATGCCAACGGTGAACATGTGGTGGGCCCAGACGCTCAGACTGATAAAACCGATGGCCAAGGTTGCAACTACCATGATCGAGTAGCCAAAGATCGGCTTGCGTGAGAAAACGGGAATCACTTCTGACAGGACCGCGAAGGCGGGTAGAACCAGGACGTAAACTTCAGGATGCCCGAAGACCCAGAAAAAGTGCATCCATATCACTGCCGAACCGCCAGCTTGGGTGTCGAAGAAGTGTCCTCCCAGATAGCGGTCGATCAGCAACATGACTTGTGCTGCAGTCAGCGGGCTAACGGCCAGAAGAACTATGAACGCCATTACTGCGTTCAACCAAACGAGCAGCGGCATCCGGTTCAGCGTCATGCCGGGGCAGCGCAGGCACAAAATCGTGGTGATGATGTTTACCGCAGTTGCAATGCTTCCGAAGCCGCTCACGAAGATGCCGATGATCCAATAGTCCGTGCTGTGGCCAACGGAAAAAGCCGGAGAGGTTAGCGGCGCGTAGGCAAACCATCCTACGTCGGGAGCACCCCCCGCTCCGTAGAGTCCGCTGCCGCCAACCCAGCTGAAATACAGGATGATTCCCCCCAGCGCGCTCATCCAAAAGCCCCAGGCGTTTAGCCGCGGAAACGCCATGTCGCGCGCGCCAATCATCAGCGGCACCAGATACACCGCAATTCCGAAAACGATCGGCATCGCCGAGAAGAAGATCATCGTCGTGCCGTGCATGGTGAAGAGTTGGTTGAAGGTCTGCGGCGAGACAAAGTGATTGTTCGGAAGTGCCAGCTGGATGCGCATCGCGGTCGCTTCCACGCCGCCGATGACCAGAAACAATAGTCCGTAGCATAGGTACATCAGCCCGAGCTTTTTGTGGTCGACCGTGACGATCCACTCGTGCACTCGGTCAAGCCACGGCCGCGCCTGCACTCCCTCGGGAGGCACAAACATGGGTTTCGAAATGGAATCAGCGTCGAGCATGACTCCCCGGTTCTCAGTGCAGCGTCATTAGATATGCCGTTACGGCGTCAATGTCCTGGTCACTCATTTGCATCGCGGGCATCAGGCACCCGGGCTTGATCGCGTCCGGATCCTTGATCCACAGATGCAGGTTTTCCTTGGTGTTTTCGGCTGCTCCAGCCGCGACGGTCGCACGGCTCATTATGTGCGTGAGGTCAGGGCCGAACTTTCCTCGGGCATTTGTACCCTCAATCGTGTGGCAGTTCACGCAAGCGGTCGATTCAAAGATTTTTCGCCCGTTGGCGGCTGTGTCCACTTGCGCTCCCGGGTTCTTTTCGTTGGCCGCCCACTTCTCGAAGTCCGCACGTGAGTCCACCACGACGCGCAAAAGCATCTTGGCGTGTTGTGTCCCGCAGTACTGCGCGCATTGACCCACGAAAGTTCCGGTTTCGTGTGGATCGATCCACATGCTGTTGACCCGGTTCGGAATCAGGTCGGTCTTCCCACTGAGCCTCGGCACCCAAAAGCTGTGGTCCGTGTCCGCCGACATAAGCGTGATATGTGTTGGCGTCGGATGCCCCCGATCGCTCACCGGCACATGCAATTCGTTGGCGGTAACGAACCCTTGCCCGGGATAACGGAACTCCCACCAGAACTGGTGCCCGACTGCCACCACCTCCGTCGCGCCCGGCGGCATCTTCGCGTCCTCAACCGCATGAATCACCCGCGCCGCAGCCAGAAATAACACCACGACAATCAGCACCGGAATGACAGTCCACGCCAGTTCAACCTGATTGCTGCCGTAAATCTGGGCGGGCTCCCTGCCGTCGTCGTCGGCACGGCGGCGGAATTTGACGATTGCATACACCAGCAGCGAGAACACCACGACAAAAATCGCTGCACAGATCGCCATGACGAACAAGGACAAGTGATGGATCTGGTTCGCCGGCGTTGATACGGGGCTGAAGATATTGGCAGGATCGGGAGCGGCCATCGCGAACGCAGACTCAGCGGCGAATGGGGTTAGAGTCGCCGCTAGAGCGACACTCAGGACAAGCCTTGCTGAACTGGGTTTCAAAGCCGCGCCCCGCTTAGCCAACCGGGAGAAAACTTCTGCTTAGCCTGCCATCGATTACGCAGACCTAAATGGGACGATTCTCGATGCTGATCGGCTCTAGCCATTCGTCGACCGGCACCGATTCTCGTAATATGCTCAATTGCCGTTGCAGGGATGATTGCTTCCCGACCCTGCTGTTGTCAAGCGGTGGCCTTCTCGGCCCGGATTGTTTCACCTTCATAAAAAGTCACTTAAACTGGGCTGTGGCTCTCTGTTGGAACGCAATTGCTAACTATAAGCAGGAATCCTCGGAACGTATACCCGGGGGCAAACATGAGCGGCGTTCGAATCGACAAATGGCTGTGGGCTGCCCGATTCTTCAAAACCCGGGCACTGGCTTCGAAGGCCTGCGAGCTCGGCAGGGTGCAGTTTAACACTCAGCGCGTAAAGCCCGCTCGCGAAGTGCGCATCAGCGACAAGCTTCGCATTACAACCGACAGCGGTGACTTCGAGATCGAGGTTCTCGCGCTTAGCGAAATTCGTGGTCCTGCTACTGTTGCCCAAACCCTTTATCGCGAGTCAGAGTCAAGCCGCGAGGCCCGCCAAAAGCTAATCGAAGAACGTCGCGCCCATCGCGATTTCAACGCCGCCCCGCAAACTCGTCCCTCAAAACGGGACCGCCGCAGAATCATCCAATTCCGCGGCGGGGCGTAACGTTTTGAGCTCAGCCGAGTCTTAGCTCGACCTCTTCAGTCTCGGACTTCAGTCGTGTCGTGAAGCCCGGTTCTCTAATCCCCCGCGCGCACTGCAGTGCGCGCGGCCCTCGATCTTTCGTAGGGTCAAATCTATGTCCCCCCGCTCCGCTGCGTGATCTTCAGCGCCGGTACATCTTGCTGCTTCACCAGGTTGTTGTACGCCGGAACATCAGTCGCAACGATCTCCTTCCATTTCACCATCTGCTCGTTTACTTGCTTGCTCAGCATGTCGAACACCTCATACGACTGCTGTGTCGGAGCGGTTTCCGCGCTGCTCACAACCCCGCTGAGCGCCACCAGATGATTGTTTACCCGGATCGGAGAGTTAAGCACGTCCTGGCTGCTCACCGCCTTCGTCTGAATCAGCGCCTCCTCGATCTCGGTCATCTTCTTGTCCAGCGACTTCCCGGCGTCGATGACAGCCTTATTGTCGCTCCCAACGTGCTTGTTGACCGTGTTGATCTGCTCGCGCAAATCCCGAATCTGGACGATCGTCTCGTCGGTCAGCGTCACCTGATCGCGAATCTTCATCAGCAGGTCGAACTGCTTGGTCAGATCGGACGAGCCAGTAGTCAGCCGCGGATCGGCAACAACCTCCAGCGGTGCGGTGTAGCTCTTCCCCAGCACCGTAAGCTTCACCTGATACGACCCCGGCAGCGCTACCGGCCCGTTGACATTCCCGCCCCACAGCGGAGCTTTGGGAACCTTTGTTGCACCCTCATAACGTAGGTCCCAGACGAAGCGGTTTAGCCCTTCGTCAGCTGTAAGCTTAGCCGGAGCGCCCCGCCCGAAGAACTCTTCCCCCTCCTCCTCACCGGCAACTTCTTTCTTTGGAAACTTGCGAATGGTCTTGCCTGAGGAATCCAGAATCTCCAGCGTGATCTTCGGAGGCTCTTCCTTTCCACTCGCCTCTGGCTTTGCGCCATCGCTGCCGCCCGCAGAGCCCTTCTTCTCCGAAGTCTTCAGCGAGCTCTTCAGCCAGTAATAAATGACCGCCCCGGCCGGAGGGTTCTTACCCGTATTCGCACCGCCCGCGAAGAAGCCTCCTTCGAAGAGCATTCTGCTGGCCGTTGAAGGCGTAAACAGGTGCCCCTCCTGCTGCGGAACCGCATCGCTGTACTGTCGCAGCGGGCTGATGTCGTCCAGTATCCAGAAACTCCGACCATGCGTGGCAACCACCAGATCGTCGTTCTTCACGACCAGATCATTCACCGGCGATACCGGCAGGTTCAATTGCAGCGGCTGCCACTTTCCACCGTCATCAAACGAAACGTACACGCCCTGCTCGGTTCCTGCAAACAGCAGTCCCGGATGTTTTGGATCGGTCCTCACCGCGTGCACGTAGTTGTTCGCCGGAATTCCGTTCACCAGCTTCGTCCACGTCTTGCCAAAGTCGTTGGTCTTGAAGATGTAGGGTGCAGAGTCGTCCATCTTGTGCCGTTCGACAGCCATGTAGGCCGTGCCGGCAGCGCGGGGCGAAGGGTCGATCAAGCTGACTGTCCCCCACTCCGGCATAGCCTTGGGAGTGACGTTCTCCCAGTGCTGGCCGCCATCGCGCGTAAGGTGTACCAGCCCGTCGTCCGTTCCTGCCCAGATCAGGTCTTTCTGCACCGGCGACTCCACCACCGAAAAGATCGTGTCGTAAACCTCCACGCCGGTGTTGTCCTTGGTGATGGGGCCGCCCGAAGCCGCCTGTTTCGCCTTGTCATTCCGGGTAAGGTCAGGACTGATGGTCGTCCAACTCATGCCGTTGTCGGTAGTCTTGAACAGGACGTTTCCCGCGAAATACAGCGTCTTCGCATCGTTCGGCGAAAACACGATTGGCTCAGTCCATTGGAAGCGGTAGTTCACATCGGCCGCCGCCCATCCAATCGGATTCACCGGCCACGGAGTCACCGCCTGTTCCTGTTGTGTGCGGTGGTCATAGCGTGTGATTTCGCCACCATACGAACCGGCATAGACGATCATCGGGTTGTTGGGATCTGGCGCGACGTAGCCGCTCTCGCCCCCGCCCACCGGATACCAATCGGAACGATCAATCGACCCTGAGGGACTCGCGCTGGCAATCGCAACCGTCGAGTTGTCCTGCTGGGCTCCATAAACGACGTACGGTGTCCGTGTGTCGGTGGCTACGTGATAGAACTGCGCCGTCGGCTGGTTGTAGATAGTGCTCCAGCTCTCGCCCGCATTCAAAGAAATGGTAGCGCCGCCGTCGTTACCGTTGATCATGCGCTTGGGATTCGTAGGATCGATCCACAGCGCATGATTGTCGCCATGCGGCGCGCGAATTCGATTGAAGGTTTTGCCGCCATCGGTCGAGCGATACATTGCAGTGTTCAGGATGTACACCGTGTCAGTGGCTTTCGGATCGGCGAAGATATGCGAGTAATACCAGGCGCGCTGACGGAAGCGGTGGTCGTCGGTCATGAGCCGCCAGTTCTCACCGCTGTCGTCGGAGCGATAGATTCCGCCCTTCTCAGCCTCGACAACCGCATAGACTCGGTTCGGATTTCCTCCCGACACCGTCACGCCGATTCGGCCAATCGTGGCTTCCGGCAATCCGTGCCCTTTGATTTCCTTCCAAGTGGTTCCGCCGTCGATCGACTTGTACAGGCCGCTTCCCGGCCCGCCGCTATCCATGCTCCACGGCGTTCGCTTCGCCTGCCAAAGAGCGGCATAAAGAACGTTTGCATTGCTGGGATCAAACGTAATATCGATGCCGCCGGTCTTCGCATCCTTGTAGAGGACCTTCTCCCACGTCTTGCCGCCGTCCCGCGTGCGGAAGATGCCGCGTTCCGCATTCTCGCCAAACGGATGTCCCAAGGCAGCAACAAAGGCGATATCGGGATTTTTTGGATTGACAATCAGGTGGCCGATAGCATGCGTGTCTGCAAGGCCAACGAATTTCCACGTTGCGCCGGCGTCGATCGACTTGTACACGCCATTTCCGGCGACGATGTTGCCGCGAATGCAAGCTTCGCCCGTGCCGGCGTAGATGACGTTGGGGTCCGACTCTGAAACTGCCAGCGCACCGATCGATGGCGACGCATCCTTCATCTTGTCGAAGATCGGCTTCCAGTTCAGGCCGCCGTCGGTGGTCTTCCACACGCCTCCAGCTACGCCGCCAAAGTAGTACACGTCATCCTGTCCCACCACGCCTGAAGCGGCAACCACGCGGCCGCCACGAAATGGGCCAACGAGGCGATATTGCAAGCCTTTCCACGGCCCCAGGTTCTCAGGCTCCTGTTTGGCTTCAGCTTTGGCTGTTTCTGGAGTTGGTTTTTCCGACGCCGCTTTGGCTTGTTCGGCCTCGGAAGCCTGTTGCGTTCTGGTCTGTTGCGCGTTGGCCGATAAGGAGAGTGAGCAGGCAAAAAACAAGGCGAGTGCAGTCGCTCGCACGATAATTTCCTCCAAAAACCCGATATAAAATGGTATCGGCCCGCAACCTAAGGCCGTGAGTGTAGTTGCACAATAACAGGAAACTGCTGGTCTGGTCGAGGGTGCCTCCGCGCCGGCCCTCACAACAGAGTCCTCCGCCACTCTTTCCACAATAGGCAGACCATCAAGGGAATGGAATAATCGGGGCGAAAGGACCTTGATTGCACACAGGGTTGAATCGGCTCGATCTCGCCGTCATTGTCGCCTACCTGCTCGGCGTTACTGCTTTTGGGCTGCGCTTTCGCCGCCACCGCAATTCCCTGCGCGACTACTTCCTCGCCGATAACACTATCCCCTGGTGGGCGCTCTCCCTATCCATCGTCGCCGCCGAAACTAGCACTCTCACCATCATTAGCGTTCCCGGCCTGGCCTATCAAACCGACTTGCGCTTCCTGCAATTGGTATTCGGCTACGTGCTGGGACGAATCATCGTCAGTTTCGTGCTCATCCCGCAATACTTTCGCGGACAGCTCGTCACTGCTTACCAGTTGATCGACCGGCGTTTCGGACAGCGACTCCGCACACTTACGGCTGGGCTGTTCCTGATTACTCGTGCCGCCGCCGAAGGTGTGCGCGTCTATGCAATCGCTATCGTTGTGGCCATCGTTCTTTCTGAAGCAATAGCGGGCATGTCCCCACTCGGGCGCGACGTTTCCGCGATCGCCATTGTGAGTCTCCTCACCCTGATCTACACCTTCGAAGGCGGCATCGCCGCAGTCATCTGGACCGACGTGGTGCAACTCGCGATCTATTTAGGCGGCACGCTCCTTGGACTCTCCGTCGTTTTACACCTCTTGCCCGGAGGCTGGTCCACGGTACGCACTCTCGCAGGTGAGGCTGGCAAGTTTCGGGTTTTCGATTTTTCCTGGAACTTCTATTCCACCTATACATTTTGGTCGGGTGTGGTCGGCGGCGCCTTTCTGACTTGCGCAACTCATGGCACCGACCAACTCATCGTGCAACGTTTGCTGGCTGCCCGCAGCCAGTCACAGTCTAAGATGGCGCTCATCTCCAGCGGACTTGCGGTGCTGGCACAATTTGCACTCTTTCTCTTCATGGGTGCGGCGCTGTTCGTTTTCTACAAGCTGTTTCCTCCGGCAACACAGTTCACGCGTTCGGATACTGTCTTCCCAACCTTCGTCGTGACCCAGTTGCCCCACGGCATCAGCGGACTGCTCATCTCCGCGATTCTTGCCGCCGCGATGTCGAACCTGAGCGCAGCCTTGAATTCGCTCTCATCTACCACGGTTGTCGACTTCTATTCGCGCTGGAATCCGAAAGCCAGAGAGCAACACCGTCTGCACATCTCGCGCATGGTAACTGTGGGATGGACTCTGGCGTTGTTTGCTCTCGCCATTCTTGCACGCCGCGGCGGACGCGTCCTTGAGCTGGGCCTGTCCATCGTTTCTGTGTCCTACGGCTCACTGCTCGGCGTCTTCTTGCTCGGAGTCCTCACCCGTCGCGCTTCCGAACGCGGAGCCATAGCAGGAATGCTGGCCGGATTCCTGTTGAACATCTATCTGTGGATGTTCACTCGTGTTCCGTTCACCTGGTACGTGGCGCTGGGCAGTGCAATGACCTTCGCTGTCGGCTATGGCCTCAGTTTTATTCTTCCCGATGGGACCGTTCTAACCGTGAGGAATCTGCTTGCCACTGAAGACACTCAAAACTGAAAAGCGCAACCGCGCCTCCGCCGGACTTGACGCCATGAGCGCGCTGCAAATCGCCACCATGATGAATCGCGAAGATGCCGCCGTCCCTCGCGCCATCAGGGGTGCCTTGCAGCAGATTGCTGAAGGTATCGATCTCATTGCCCGTCAGCTCGCTCGCGGAGGCCGCCTCATCTATGTCGGTACTGGCACCAGCGGCCGTATCGGAGCGCTAGATGCAGCGGAGGTTCCTCCCACATTTGGCCTGTCAGCCGAAACCGTTCAGTTCGTCATGGCGGGCGGCGAAGCCGCCCTGCCCCGCGCTGCCGAAGCCAACGAAGACGATCCCCATCTGGGGCGTCGCGATATGGCGGCGAGAAAGCCAGGGAGAAAGGATGTCGTTGTCGGGCTCGCCGCCAGCGGCCGCACTCCGTACACCGTCGCCGCCCTGCAATACGCCCAGAAAAAAGAAGCGGCAACCATTGCCGTCGTGTGCAATCGCGGCTCTGAATTGGCTCGTCACGCGCGGCTTGCCATCGAGGTCGAAGTTGGCCCCGAGGTGCTGGCCGGCTCCACGAGGCTCAAGGCTGGCACTGCCCAGAAGCTGATCTGCAACATGCTCAGCACCGGAGCCATGGCCCGCCTTGGATATGTGTACGACAACCTGATGGTTAACTTGCGTCCCAAGAATCACAAGCTTTTTGAACGTGGAATCTCGATCATCGAGAACGCCGCCGGTGTGAACCACGCTCAGGCACTGCAAGCGCTTCAGTTGGCAGACGGGCGGGTGCCGCTGGCCATCCTGATGCTGAAGACAAAGACAAACCGCACAGAAGCAGAGCGCAGGTTGCGCCGCGCTGGCGGCGTTGTGAGAAGAGCTCTGGGCGACTAACGCGTTTTCAGTTTTTGACGGATGAAGCGCTGCTCCACCGAGGTTCCCCCGGGACGCGCACCGATTTTGCGCGCGCTGAGGTCGCTTACCGCTCCACCGCGAGGTGCGTCTCGGTGCGGATCACGCCCGGCATGGAATGTATTTTATCCAGCACCAGGGCGTTGAGTTCCTTCCATGCCGGGAACTCCACCACAGCATACACATCCCCGCCACCCCAGCACGCGTCCGCCATCTGCACACCAGGTAGCCCAACCATCGCGTCGGCAATATCGCGTGCCGTGCCCGCCTTTGCAGTGATTACCACATAGGCCTTCATTCCTGATTCCCTCGATCGAAAGAAATCTCTTGCCGGCTACGTCCTCAGAATAGTCCGTTCTCGATCCCCAGACAGTGATTCCCAACTTTCTTTTCCCGTAACGGATAATCCCCTGCTGAGCCGCCGAACTTCTGCACAAACACAAACGGCGGGCTCTCTTCGCTCGGCCGTCGGGGATTATGTCAACCCTGCGCTACAGCTTCGCCAACGTGTCTTTAGCCTGCCGGGCATCATCCCCGGCCAGGGGAGGCGTAAGGGCCAGTGCCTTTTGCAACTCCTCCTTGGCGCGGTCTTTCTGCCCTGCGCCGCTCAAAGCCATGCCAAGGTGGTAACGGTACTCCGGATTCTGTGGCACTTTCTGCACTACTTCGTTCAGCAGTCCCACAGCAATCACGTAGTTCCCCTTCTTGTACTGGATCCACCCCAGCGTGTCATTGATCGAAACCTGATCGGGCAGCGCCTGCTTGGCCTGTTGCGCCAGAGAGAGCGCAAGGTCGAGATTTTGTCCCTGCTGCGCGTAAACCCAGGCCAGGTTGTTCTGCAACACCGCATCGTGCGGCGCAAGATTGCTCGCTTTTTCGAAATACTGCTGCGCTTCCTTCAGGTCGCCTTTGGCCAGGTACGCATTGCCCAAGGCACCCAGCATCGTCGGATTGTTCGGGGAGACCGACAGGGCCTTCTGATAGGTCGCAATCATGTCATCCGGCTTGCCTTGCAACTGGTACACGCTCGCCAGTTGCAGATAGGAAATCAGGCTCTTCGGCTCGATCTGAATTGCCTTCTGGTATTCAGGAATCGCCTCATCGAACTTCCTGCTGTTGGCGAGCGCCGAGGCATAGATGAAATGCGCCGCCGCACGGTTCGGATTCGCGTCCAGGTACTGCTTAGCCACCTGCATTGCCTTAGGCTGCTGATTCGTCCCGAACAGCATCGCCACGTATTCGCCCACCGCTCCGTCGTACTGCGGATTCAGCTTCATCGTGGTCTGGAACTCCCGCTCGGCTTCGGCGTACTTCTTCAATCCTCCGTAGGCAAACGCCATATTCAAATGCACCGCCGGATCATTCGGCGCCGCCTGCTGCACGATGGTAAGTTCCTGCAGGGCGGTCTGATAATCCTTGGCTCCCATATCGATCGATGCCATCACGAAATGCGCCTGCGGGTTCTTGTCGTTCAGCTTGAGCAACCGGTCAGCGAACTCTTTTGCCGTCGCGTAGTCTTTCGAATCTCGATATGCCTCGGCCTGCGCTTGCAAGTAGAGCGGATTGTCGGGGAACAGCTTGATGGCTTCCTGGAATTCGCTCTTTGCCCCGGTCAGGTCGCCGGTCTTCATCAGCGCCTGTCCCAAGAAATAGTGGGCTTGTGCCGAAGTACGGATCATTTCCGGCTGGTCAAACTTCATCGATCCCGCCGCGCTGTCTTTCACCACCTGCCTAAATGTAACGATGGCCGCCGCAAAATCGCCGTGGATCGCTTGTAGCCGTCCCTTGAGCATGCTTGCCTGCACATCTCCCGGACGGTCCTTCAGCATCTGGTCGTCCAGCTTTTGCGCTTCGTCGATATGCCCCGTCATCAAGTAGGTTTCCACCAGCGCCACCTGTAACCGCTCGTTCTTAGGATCGACCAAGATTCCGCGTTGGTATTCTTTGATCGCAGCGTCCGGATTCTTTGCCGCCAGGTAGAACTCGGCGATCGCACCCGCAACCTCTGGATTCTTCGGCAGGCGATTGCGCAAATTTCCGATTACCGTCCCGGCGTCGGCGGTCCTGCCCTGCTGCTGCAACAACGCCGCCAGCCGCAGATAGTTCGCCGGAGCATCCGGGTCGTTCTTGATGGCTTCCTGCAGCACCTGCTCGGCGGCCGGCAAGTTCTGCTTGTACTGATAGAACCGCGACAGGTTGCTGTACGCCTCCAGGTTCTTGGGATTCAGCTGTATGGCCTTACGAAAATCGGCTTCTGCCTCCGCATCTTCTTTCATGCTCGCGTAGAGCACACCGCGGTTCAGATATCCGGCCGACTCATTCGGTTTCAGCTCGATGACCCGGTTGTAGGCTTGCAGTGCCTGATCGGGTTCTCTTTCCGCAAACAACGCCGTACCCAGGAGAGCGTAGCCCTCAGCGTTATTAGGATCGATTTCGATTACCTTTCGAGCCTCGTCCTCGGCTTGCTTGAATTTCCGGTTCGCCCACAAGATGTTTCCCATTTCCAGGCGGGCTTTTATGTTCTTCGGGTCATAGTTCGCGGCCAGAGTCAGTTCGTTATAGGCCTGCTGCGCATGCTGCTGCCGCAAATACACCAATGCCAACTGGTAGTGGGCATCCGCGTACTTCGGATCCTGCTGCAATGCTTTCTTGAATTGAATCGCGGCGGCGTCATACTGTTTCTTGTCCACATACTTCAGGCCGCTTTCCAGGTACTTCTTCTTGGCCTTTTCCGGATTCCCTTTGCACCCCGTCGCCGCCACCAGTGTTATGGCCATCAGCGCCGTCGCTACCGCAATTACACAACGATTCCGCATGAATTCTCCTGGATCACCGTGGGATAACCTGCTCCACATCCAAAGCTACTTGCTGGGCGAACGCAATCGCGTGCTCGCGTGCCGAATTCATATCGCCGCTCTGTACCGGCGCTGTAATTCGCACTAACGCCGCATCCGTGCGGTTCAGGCGGATCGCATCCGCCACCAAATAAACCTTGCCCCAATACTCGCTGGCGACCACCCGCCCATGAGATTGATACCAGTACAGGACGATCTGCTGGTCAAGGTCTTTGCGTATTACGTACAGATTCACCGGGACCTTGCGGCCATCGGGCAGACTCAACTGGTAGATCTCCGACACCATTGGCTGCCATCCTGCTCCCGGCAGGCAGTTCTTCGGTGAATGAATCGTTGCGCCCGTGCGTTGCGTCCGAAAATACCCGATGTACAGCCCCAAATCGCCAACACCGGATGCAAAGTAAGCCCGGTTGATGTAGTCGGTGACGCCGAGCACCTTCATGGTCTGCGGATCAAACTCGAAATCCGCCACCGAGCGATAGTCGCCAATCGTCTTCGGAAATTCGCTCAGCGGCCGCGCCGGCGGGGTGGACTCGCCATGATACTGCGTTCCCATCCCGGCGATGCCCGCCAGCAGCACCGCAATCATCGTCCAATAACGCGCTGCACTGCTCATACTTTCTTTTACCTATGCCTTTGCCTCGGCTTGTTCCTTCGGCATCCAACCTAATTTTTTCCGCACCACAATCGTCAGGCTATGCAGCGCCAGAAACAGCACCGTAGCCACCACAAAAATCACCCAACCGGAGAACTCGTGCATGAATCCCTCGGCTGCTTGTGGCCCGATGTAGTTCGTCATCAGCGCCGTAATCATCACCCGCGTGCCGTTGCTGATGATCGCCAGCGGCACCATCGCCAGGATCAGGAACCATCGCACCACGATGCTCTTTTCTGCCAGGTATCCGTAGCCAGCCGCCAAGGCTAGCAGCGACATCAGCGAGCGGATTCCGCTACAAGCTTCCACCACTTCCAAACGCATTCCCGGCATGATGAGCACATTGCCTTCTCTCATGATCGGGAACAGGTTCAGCGTCTCCAACACGCTGGTGGCAAACCGGGAAGCGATGAATTGCAGCGGGAAAACGATCTCGTTATAGATCAGTACTGGTATGGGAATAGCGAACAGCAGAAAGGCCAGCGGAAAGGCCAGCGCCCGCAACAATGCCCATCCGGAAAAGTAAATGATGAGCCCACAGATCATAAAGATGATGGAGATCCGAGTCAGAAAAAGCTCGGCTCCCAGGCTACCCAGAAACAGCAACCCCAGCGCGAACAACACAACCAGAAGACCAAGATTCGAAGGCTTCCGCACTACCGCGGCCAGCTTGTCCCGGCGCTGCCAGATCAGGTAAGCCGATAACAGCGGCACTAGAAATCCATGGGAATAATCCGGGTCTTCATACCATTGTCGGCCCAGCCGCCACAGCACCGGCGCGTACAGACCCACAACCACTGCAACCAGCAGCCAGCCCTGCCATCCAAACCTCTTGAGTTGTTGCAGAAATTCTTGGGCAGCTTCCGACTTCGATTTGCGCTTCTCGACAACAACTGCCGGCGCTTCGGTCGTGTTCACTGGTGAGGCGGTCAAATTGACGAACTGCTCCTTGTTGCTGGCCTCGTGCACGCCGGGTGGCCTCCCCATTCCTGCGGAACCCGCGCTGATCGGGATAGGTCCGCACCCTGACTTTCAACTGCACACATCCGCTTGCCGCCATGCTGCCCCCTGAGGGACAAGTAGAGCAGGGTCGCCTCAGCGCGCAACACAACTTTATAAGTTACCATCGAAATCGAGCTGCGACATGCCTTAAAGGCTCGACTACACACGAAAGTGACATTTTAGAGAATGTCACCCTATCGACACTTGACGCGAGTGCGCGTCATCGTGCGTACATCCTCCCCTCAGACGGTCCACGTACAAAATAAGCAAAGGTGGAGCTGATCCTTGAGAATTCAGCTTCAGCACGCCCCATTTGTGAGATAACCTTGAGTAGTTCTTATCAGGACATGATGAAGAAATACATCGTTACGGGCGGTGCCGGTTTCATCGGCTCCGCTCTGGTTCGTACCTTACTCTCGCCCGGCGATGCCACCGTGGCAGTCATCGACAACCTCTCCACCGGTCACCGCCGCAACCTCGACGAGGTGGTGGGAAAAATTGCCCTCCACCAGGTAGATATTCGGGATTTCTCTTCAATCCAGAAGATCGTTGCCGGCGCCGACACGGTCTTCCATATCGCGGCCGTCCCCTCGGTTCCCAAGTCCATCGTCGATCCGGTTCCCTCCCACGAGTCCAACATTGACGGAACCTTCAACGTCCTGCGTGCCTGCGTGGAGGGCAAGGTGCGCAAAGTGGTTTACGCCGCCTCCTCCTCGGCCTACGGAGACACCCTCGTGCTTCCCAAGGTCGAGACCATGCTCCCCAATCCGAAGTCACCGTATGCCGCCCAGAAGCTCATGGGAGAGTATTACTGCTTCACCTTTTCTTCCTGCTACGGTCTCGACGCCACCTCCCTGCGTTTTTTCAACGTGTATGGCCCGCGCCAGGACCCCAGCAGCCCGTACTCCGGCGTCATCTCCGTCTTCATGACCTGCCTCTTGCAGGGTACATCTCCGACAATTCACGGTGACGGCGAGCAGACCCGCGACTTCACCTACATCGAAGACGTTGTTGATTTAGTGATCAAGGCTTCGAAGGCCCCGGGGGTCGCCGGCAAGGTCTTCAATGCCGGTAATGGCAACTGCTATTCGCTAAATGAGATCTGGGCCATTCTGCAAAAGATTGAAGGTGTAACCATTCCAGCGAAATACGGCCCTCCCCGCGCGGGTGACGTCCGCGACTCACAGGCGGATACCACGGCAGCAATGAATGAACTCGGACACTCGCCTCGTTTCAGCATCGAAGAAGGCCTCCGCCGGACGCTCGCCTGGTACCGGGAGAGCCTGGTGGCAGCAAACAAGGCGTAGCCTCGAATGGGTGGGGGGCCGGATCTTTATGGGTGAACGGGCTTTTTGCTAGCTGTTAACTGCTCACAGCTAATTGCGAATCACCAATTACAACCAATTACTAATTACCAATCACTTTCTCCGTGTCCTCCGCGCCTCCGTGGTGAAATACTCCGCCTATGCTCCGCGTATTCGCCGTCCTTTTGCTCTGCACCACGACATTCGCCCAGAGCGAAAATCTCCAATCCCGCACATGGTTTGAGCAGGCCCGCTTCGGCATGTTCATCCACTGGGGCATCTACAGCCTGCTGGGCGACGGCGAATGGGTCATGCAGACCCAACACTTCACCGGCCCGCAATATGAGCAACTAGCGGCACAGTTTTATCCGGTGAAGTTCGACGCAGGGCAGTGGGTCTCACTCGCCAAGCAGGCGGGCATGCACTACATCGTCGTCACCTCGCGCCATCACGACGGCTTCTCTATGTTCGCCACGAAACAAAACACGTACAACGTCGTCGACGCCACTCCCTACGGCCAAGACATCATCCGCCAGCTCGCCGATGAATGTCACCGGCAGGGCATCAAGCTTTTCGTCTATTACTCGCAGCTTGACTGGCATCATCCCGACTACTACCCACTCGGCGGCACCGGACAGTGGGAAGGCCGTCCGCGCAACGGCCAGTGGCCGCGCTATCTCGATTTCGTAAACGCGCAGCTCACCGAGCTCTTCACCAATTACGGCGAGCTCGGCGGCGTCTGGTTCGATGGCATGTGGGACAAGCCCGAAGCCGACTGGCAACTGCCTAAGACCTACTCGCTGATTCACCGGCTACAGCCCGGCGCGCTCATCGTCTCCAACCACCACAAGACGCCCAACCCGGGCGAAGACGTTCAGACCTTCGAGAAAGACCTTCCGGGTGAGAACACCACGGGATGGGGCGGTGCCACCATCAGTCAGCTCCCGCTCGAAACCGCCGACACCATGTATCGCAGCGGCTCCTGGGGCTACAACATGCGCGACATGGAGCCCAAATCGCTGGGAGATCTCATTCAGTACCTGGTTCGCGCCGCCGGCAACAACGCAAACTTCCTGCTCAACGTCGGCCCCATGCCCAATGGAGAAATCCAGCCCGCCTTCGCCGCCCGCCTGCACGAAATCGGCAACTGGATGAAAACCTACGGCGACTCCATCTATGGAGCCCAAGGCGGCCCCATCAAACCCCGCGGCTGGGGCGTCACCACGCAAAAAGGCAACACGGTTTACGTTCACATCCTCGATTGCACGCTGACCGTGCTCGCGCTGCCCGGCATATCGAAGCCAATCCGCACCGCGCACCTGATGAACGACGGGGTAAGAGTGAACTTCAGCACCTCCGAAGGTAACCTCGTACTCCAGCTCCCTCCGCGTTCAAAAGACACCATCGACCAAGTGATTGTGCTGGAAACCCAGTAACAAAGCTGCCAGTGCTTAGTCTCGGGCCGCAGATTGTGATGCTGCTTTGCAAGCACTGGCCTTAGTAAGCGTGACCCACTGGCTGGGGTATCCATCACGCTTGCCGGACCTCCTCGAGACCTGAAACTGCTTACTCCCTTGCCAACTCCCCTGCTCTCAGCGCATTATTCTCCGCTGCGGATAATTCACTCTCTCCGGAGACCCTACGTGAAACGCCTCGCGCAGCTTGCTATCCTCCTATTCCTCGCTCTCCCGCTCTTCGCCCAATCCGACGGCTGGATCCAGCTCTTCAACGGCAAAGACCTCACCGGATGGCACCATGTCGGCCCCGGCTCCATGACGGTCGAGAACGGACTCATCCAAACCCATGGCGGCATGGGCCTGCTTTACTGGACAGCCGGCCCTGTCGGCAACTGCATTCTCCGCGTGGTCTACAAAATGCGCGACGCGAACGACAACTCCGGCGTCTTTATCCGCATTCCCATCGAGCCTCGCGAAGAGTGGATGCCCGTGCACTACGGCTACGAAGTGCAAATCGACAACCACCCCGAAACCTCGAACGAAGACGAGTACCACGTCACCGGCACGCTCTATTCGCTGACTAAGCCGCTCGCCAAGCCCGGCAAGCCCGGCCCACAGTGGAACACTATGGAGATCACCATCGACGGTCCGCACACCGTGGTCATCCTCAACAGCGTGAAAGTTACCGACTACACGGAGGGCGATCCCGTACCCGCAAAGAAATTCGATTTCGAACCCTGGCGCGGGCGCCGCCCCATGGTCGGCTGGATCGGTCTGCAAAACCACAGCGACAACGACATCGTGTTCTTTAAAGAAGTCGCCATCAAGCCGCTGGCGAAGTGATGGCACAGCCGACCTTCAGGTCGGCGTCTCAGGGGTTTGTACTAATTCGGGCTTCAGCCCATGTCGAACAATCTTTGCTGTTGTCATCGCGAGCCCGCCGTGGGGGGCGTGGGATCTGCTTTTTAAGCGAGGAGTGAAATAACGCCATGTCGAAAAACTTCACCCGCCGCAGCTTTCTCCAAACCACCGGACTCGCGCTCGCCGCTAGAACCATCGCGCTCCCCGAGCCCGCCTACACCCAACAATGGGCCTCCGGCCCCAGCGCACAGCTGGTCAACTTCGGCATCGTCGGCATTGGCATGCAAGGCTCCGGACTGCTGAAGACCGCCGTCGAGCTTCCCGGCACCAAATGTCTGGCTGCCTGCGATCTCTGGGACGGCCGCCAGACCCTCGCCAAAGAAATTGCCGGCCCCAACATCGCCGTCACGCGCAAATATCAGGAGCTCCTCGCCAACCCCGACATCCGGGCCGTCATCATAGCCGTGCCCGACCACTGGCACAAGCAAATCGTCCTCGACGCCGTCGCCGCCAACAAAGACGTCTACTGCGAAAAACCCATGTCCCACACGGCGGCAGACGGTGCCGCCATCGTCGCCGCCGCTAAAAAGTCCGGACGCATCGTCCAGATCGGCTCGCAGCGCACCAGCTCCGCCCTGCTCGCCAAGGCCAAGCAGGTCTATGACTCCGGAGCCATCGGCGAGCTGCTCTCCGTCGAACTCTCCCTCGGTCGCAACGATCCCACCGGCGCGTGGGAGTATCCTCCGCCTCCCGGCCTCGCGCCCGAAAACTTCGACTGGGACACCTGGCTCGGCACCGCGCCCAAAAAGCCCTTCGACCCCATCAACTATGCGCGCTGGCGCTGCTGGAAGGAATACGGCACCGGCGTCGCCGGCGACCTCATGGTGCATCTGGTCAGCGGCATGATGTTCGTCGCCGGCATCAACCAGGCGCCCTCTCGCGCCTTCGCCACCGGAGGCATCGTCCGCTGGAAGGACGGCCGCAACATGCCCGACCTGCACTACGCCATCTTCGAGTACGGACAGGTGCCGGTATACGTGCGCCTCACCCTCGGTACCGAAACCGCCGAGATGACGCGCCTCATGGGACCAAAAGGTCTGCTCGAAATCCGCGAGCGCGATTTTACCTATATCTCACAACGTGGAATCGACGTCGCCCCCAGCTATTATGACCAGGGATTCCCCACCGCCATGCGCCACACATACGAAACCGACTGGCACAAGGAGCACGACCCCGCTCCCGGAAAGGGGTTCGTCAGCGATGCCATGGTTTACACCGGACCTTCCTACGACGACCTCGCGCCTCATATGTGGAACTTCTTGGAAGCTGTGCGCACCCGCAAGCCCGTCGTGCAAGATGCGGTTTTCGGCCACCACGCAGCCGCCGCCTGCCACATGGCGAACCAGGCCTACTTCCGCAAGTCACTAGTGACCTGGGACGAATCTACCAGCACGATCAGGGGGTAGGTTTGGATCGTCGGTCGAGTCAGGCTGTGCGAGTAAGGCTAGTGATGCCTGCAACCAGAAGCGCTGCCAGCAACCATCCGAGGACGATTCGGACCCACCGAAAGACCTGCCAAAAGTGCGCGGCTGGAAAGGTCCCCAGTCATTCCGCACACTTCGACTGGCCCCCAACTGAAGCTATGAACGCCATCGATTTCGAGTGTCCCGAATGCGGAGCGAAACCTGGCGAGCGCTGTCGCAACGTTTGCCGGCAAATGGCAGCCGGTCGCGCATGCGAAGCGCAAGCGGGCGGCATTCGAGGATGAGATGCGGCGAGTGGAGAGCGATTCGCCGCCGGCGCCTAAGCCACTGAAGGAGACTTTAAAAGAAACCTTTTGAAACGCCTGCTCCTACACTACGTAGTTATTCTGGCGGATTTACGGGATAAAACCGCTACTTCGCGATGCTCTGGATGCAACCGGGGCAGAAGCAGGATCTCCGGAGGGGCGGTTGAATCTGGGGTTCATGTACGAGCAGGGACGCGGAGTGCCGCAGGACGATGCAGAAGCTGCACATTGGTATGCCACTGCAGCCGAACAAGGCTTGCTTCCTGCGGAATGGAATTTAGCGGTTGCCTACGAGAAAGGGCGCGGTATTCCGCGGGATTACAAGCAGGCCCGTTACTGGTATGAGCAGGGGGCCCATGCGGGCGACAAACAGTCGGAAGAGAGGCTCGGGGAGTTGCTATACCTGGGCCAGGGCGGAAACAAGGACAGGGAAGCAGCGATCCGTTGGTTAACCGCAGCCGCGGACCAGGGAAATGTGAGCGCCGCAGTTAACTTGGGAAAGGTCTTGAGTGATGACGAAGCGTCGATAACGGAACACATCTCGGCGGTGATGTGGTTTGCAATTGCGCGCCGCCGTGGACGCGAACCGGGTGAGGCTTTCGCCAGCGCTGAAGCCCACCTCAGCGAGATACAGAGGCAACAGGCGTTAGAGAACGCCGACAAGTGGCTATCAGCGCACTATGGGCTCCACTGACTGATGGTCTAGCCGCAGCGCGGCGGGCTTACTCTTTGTTGGGATTCTGCTTCGCCAGCTTGACCTTGGCGGATTCCAGGTCTTTCTGCACTTTGGCCATTTCCTCGGTATCGACTTCCGCGGGAATGGTCTTACTCCATTCATCCAGCGCACGCTGCCAGTGGGCTGTGGCGAGCTTCAACCGTCCGGTTTTTTGGTAGAGATCGCCGAGGTGCGCCTGCACAGTAGGATCAGTGCCGCCGATCTTTTCCGATGCAAGGCGAAGATTTTCTTCTGCGAGGTCGTAATTGCCCATACGGTAATAGACCCAGCCAAGCGAATCCAGATAGGCGCCATTTTGGGGTTCGAGCGCGACGGCTTTGCGAATGTACCCGAGTGCTTCTTCAAGACGAACATTGCGGTCCGCCAGCATGTATCCCAGGTAGTTCAAGGCCTGCGAATTCTTGGGATCAGTGGCCAGCACCTGGTGGAAGGATTCCTCCGCAAGTTCGTACTTCTTCTGGCGCTCATAGATGGAGCCGAGCACGAACGTCGCGTACTCCTTGTCGTCCGGTTTGGTGGAAAGCTCCAAGGCCTTGTTGATGCTGGATTCCGCCTGCGGCCAGTCTTTCGTGCGGCTGTACATCTGTGCCAGTGCGATATAGACGTCGCGGTCCTCGGCCGTGCCCTTTAGCATCAGCTTGACCTGCTCGATGGCGGGACCGGGCTCTCCCAGATCGGCGCGCTGCGACGCGGCCACAATCTGCATAGAGCGGTCGTTGGGGAAACGCTTCGCGGCTTCTTCGGCGGTGGTGGTGGCTTGCTGCCACTGCTTCTGGTCGCGGTAGGTTTCGATGATCGCCTGATAGCCGCGCATTGCGTTTTCGTCGCCGAGGTCGAACATCTTGCGGAAAGTGTCGACCGCCAGCTGCGGTTTTTTGGCTTCACGATAGACGGTGCCAAGGCGCTCGAGGAAAATCGCGCGGTTGCTCGTCTCGGACGCATCGTACTGACCGTTGCTGTGCTCGCCCTTCTGCAGTAGCTGATTGAGGATCGTGATGGAATCGTCGTAGCGGCCCTGGGCCTGATCGATCACCGCGATGTTGAACTTCACTTCCAACGATTCCGGCATGATGGCGCTGGCTTTCTTTAAGCTTTCCATCGCCTCGTCGTAGCGAGCGCCACGGCGATAGATTTCCGCCATGCGCATATAGGTTTGCGCGTCAGAAGGATCGGCCTCAGCGACTATTTTCAGTTGCGCCAACGCTGCATCGGTCTGGCCGTCGTTCAATAGGTTCTGCGCCAGGCCGCGCACCGAGTCGAGATTGTCATGATCTAGCTCGACGGATTTTTGATAGGCCTCAATCGCTTTCTTGTATGCCTTGTTCTGCTCGTAGGTGTAGCCGAGCGCGGCATAGAGCTTTGAAGAGCGCGCCGACTCAGGGAAAGCATTCAAGACCTCCAGCGCGCGGGAGGTGTCGCCCTCCTCGTTATACAAGATGGACAGAGCGGTGACGGCGTCTTCTGAGTTCGGCTGGATCTTCACTGCGGTTTTAAACTCGTTCTCCGCCTTCATCAGGTCGTTGTTGAGACGATAGAGACGGCCCAGCAACAGATGGTCTTCGACGCTGTTGGGATCGAGACGAACAATCTGCTCGTACTGCTCGATGGCCAGCTTAAGCACTTCTTCCGACTGCGTGCCCGACTGCATGTCGCCGAGCGACCGTAGATAGATGCGACCGAGAAGACGACGCGCTTCCAAGTTGTTGCCGTCGCGCTTGAGGATGTCCTGCGCTTCGAGAACGGCGTCTTTGATGCGGCCGGTGCGCGCATAGAGTTCCGCCAAACCCGCATTCAGATAATCGGAGGTCGGGTCGTTCTCGATGGCCTGTCGGTACTCGTCAATCGCCATAGTGGCATAGTCAGAGCGGCCGTACATGGCGACCATCTCTTCATAAATGTGCGCCATGGCGAAGTGGAAGTATGCGGCTGCTTTGTCAGGAGCGTGCTCAGCAGGCACAGTGGCCGCCGGCCTTGCCTCGTTCGTGGTGGCAGGCGGAGAGGGCACGTTGACTTCAGGCTTGTTCTGGGCGAAAGTCGCAGACGAGACGGCAAACAGAAGCACCAGGAGAAGGGGACCAATGCGAGTTAGCTTCATTCAGTAGGACCAGCCGTTTTACTTCATTGGATGTCGCGCTACAGCGGGGATCTTCGTTATTTTAGCCGTTTGCGGCGTCCAATGGCGAAATTGCGAAAAATATCCCCGCGCACCATCCTGGATTTGAAGGGGTAAACCCAATTCCGGGTTGGACGTCGCGCCGCCGGGAAGGTTAAATCTTGTAAAGAGAGCGGGCTGTAAACAACTGAATCTCTGAGAAGTAACGGTTCTGCGAGAGGTACGGCATGGAAACCCTGGCATATTCACACATGAATTCTCCTGTGGGGCGGCTGACGATTGCTGTCTCCGGACACGGCGTCGCGATGCTGTCGTTTGGCCACGAACTGCCTTCGAAGCTGGGCGGCAAACGGGTCGCGTGGCGTGAGTCGCACGATGCTACCGCGGAGACTCGCAAACAACTGACGGAATACTTCGCCGGCAAGCGCCGGGACTTTACGGTTCCGCTGGATTTGCGTGGGACCGAATTTCAGCGTCGTTGCTGGAAGCAACTGCTGGGAATTCCTTACGGCAAAACCAAGTCCTATGCGGATATCGCGCGCGCGGTTGGAAGTCCTCACGGGTTCCGCGCTGTAGGTCAGGCGAATCATCACAATCCAGTTGCGATTGTCGTACCGTGCCATCGCGTGCTGGCGGGACGAAAAGCTCTAGGCGGCTACGGCGGAGGTCTGAAAACGAAGGCATTTTTGCTGCGACTGGAAGGCGCTGAGTTTCAGGAAGGAACGCCTGAGCTCGCTTTTCAAGACTGACGTTCGGTCGTCAACTCCGGGGTTGCTGCCAGGAGTGTGCGAGTGTATTCGTCGCGCGGAGCGCCGACGATCTGCTCGGTGGAACCGAGTTCGACGATGCGTCCTTGTTTCATCACAGCAATTCGGTCGGCGAGATACCTCACCACTGGCAGTGAGTGCGAGATCAACAAGCAGGTGAGCTGGAACTCATTTCGCAGGCGCCGCAGCAGATTCACGATTTGCGCGCCGACACTCACATCCAGGGCTGAAACTGGCTCGTCGGCGACGATGAACCGAGGCCGTAGAACCAGGGCGCGCGCGATACCAATGCGTTGGCGTTGGCCTCCGCTGAACTCGTGCGGATAGCGGGCGAGCGCCGACTCATCAAGTCCCACCGCGCGCAGCATGTCCGCCGCCCGTTGTTTGTGCTGGGCTGTCGACTCAGTGCCGTGAATCACCATCGGTTCGCAAACGATCTGCTCTACGGTCATACGCGGGTCGAGTGACCCGTAGGGATCTTGGAAGACGATCTGCATGTCCCGGCGGAGCTGGCGCAGTTCTTTGCCATGGGCTGAAAGCACTTCCGTTCCGTCGAATCGCACACCGCCGGAGTCAGGCTCAATCAAGCGCAACAAGACTCTACCCAACGTGCTTTTTCCAGAGCCCGATTCGCCGACCAGACCAAGGGTTTCGCCCGCCTCGATGGTCAGAGAGACGTCGTCGAGCGCACGAACGTGCGAGCCGGACCCGCCAAATGGGTTTAGATTTGAGCTGTAGCTCTTAACGAGGTGGTCAGCCTCTAGCAAAGGCATGTGCGTGATGGTAGCAAAGAGTCAGGTCCTATGATTCTCGCCCTTAACGCAACACCGCGTAAACACGGCGGCTTGCAAGATTCCCACAGGTCATGTCGAGACGCCCAAGTCTTACTCGTGTGCTTTGCCTCGACAGAATGCCATAAAACATCGCAATTCCTGCAGGCCTGTTCGCAACCTAATCCTAGCCTTGCACCAAATCCGGTCACGTCCCTGTGGACGAGCTGCACTCGGCTGAAAACACGTTACTTCCAAGCGTATAAAAAAAATTGACATCGATACGCAAAGGAGTAAAAGAAACTCGTTCTTTGACAGTTTCTGAGGTTTTCCGGTTGGTGGCGAGTCCGGGGCCGAAGCAAGTTCACCGCAGCCGCGCCTGCAGCGCTTAAGGCAAACGGAGGGACAGCAACGGTCGATAGCGAACCGCCGGTTGAGACGACAAGAGACCCGTCAAAAACAAGATAGAGTCCCGAGGCGTTGATAGGTTTCTCCGGTTAGAAGCGAGCCCGGAGCCCAAGTCAGATCGTACGCCGTGTACGCGAGTATCCGGCGAGTGCAGGTCGGCAAGGGTCTAAAGCGAACTTCTGGTTGAGAAAAGCAGATCGACACAACCTCGGGATTCTTATTTACGTGCTCTCCCCACTTCTTCCCGACAACAGGTTTTCGAATCTCCCCGGACTACAGAAAAAACCCACCCAAGCAAAGGAGAACTTGGGTGGGTGCCGGGCTTTGTGTTTGCGACTACTGAGCGGGCAAAAGATCGTTCGTGCGACTACAATGCGCCAGCGCACGACTTCAGAGTCTACCCAGAGCGGGCCGAAAGCTAGAGCCAAGGGTAGAGAGGCATCCGGGCTTTAGTCCCCGCCGAACTCGCCTTCAGCCTCAGACCACTGCGAGACGAACCCTAAGTAATCGGTTCCCACTGGGAATCATCGTCGATGGCCTTGCGGCACTGATCCAGATCAGTGGACTTGCAAACTTCAATCTTATAGACCGGATGTATCTCCCATAGTGATGCGCGCTTGGGATTCGGTTTGGTTTTGCCGCAAACCACATGGCTGTTGTCGTAAAACAACTGCCCGCGGATGCGCACTGGTTTTTTCAGGCCGTTGAGTCGATCGGGGGTCCACCCTGCTGGCCGGTAGTGTGGGCTCATTTCGGCTGTTGTACTTGTACACTCATCCGTCTCGCCGGCTTTCGACACTAGCACGATATGTATATCGTTGGGGGGATTGCCCTTAAGGTTGCAGTTCACCTTCTCCCCGCCGGTGGTGTCGGAGTAGTGTGCATCCATGATCAACGCTACATAGGTGATGTAATTGCCTTCTCCAAGGTTTGCGGTTTCTTTGCGGTCGTCAAGCTTCTTGGGAATATTGGCGCTCTGCTGCTGTAAGTTGAGCAGTTCCTCGTAAGTAACATCTTGCGGATGGGCCGTGGGAGCGCAGAAGTTGTTCTTTGCTGTGGCTTCCAGTTGGTCGGCGATGTCGGTGCCATCTCCCTCAATTCCGCAATGGTCATCGGCGGCGGGGTTGCGCACACCGTTGAACGGCAGCGTGCAAACGGGCGTGAACGTTCCCTTTTGCACCACAGCTACGCCGGGGGCCGCAGTCGGCGGAGTTGGCATAGGCGCCTTCAGCGTGGTTAGCGCCGTTCCGCCGATTAAGGCAGCCGTCATGATGGCAGGAGCAAGCGCCCGTGCCGTGCTGGCTGTCGTGGATTTTCTGCCGCGCGAGCTTTGCGTTCCTGTCGAGCTCGTTGTTCTGGAAGTGGTCGTCGTTCTTCTCGTCGCCATATTTAAACCTCATCTCGTATTCGCAATCAGCCACGGCTGGTACCGATCTAGAGTGGGTACGGCTTTGCGTCTTAAGACTTGGTTACCTTGGCTTGTTCGGCGGCTTGCTTAGCCTGGGCAGCGCTGTCGGCAGCCTGTTGCGCAACGGCTCTCTGCGCGTTTAGGGCTTCTTGTGCCTCTTGTGCAGCCTGTTTAGCGGCATCGGCGTGGGCCTTGGCGTCGTCGGCGTGAGTTGCGGCATCGTCGGCTTCCTCGTCAGTATCATCACCATCGCCAGTGGGCCCAGTCCCCATCATTACTTCGGGAGCACTATACGAGATTCCCTTGCCTACCGCGTAGGTACTGGCACTGATACCCAATAGAGTGAGAATGCCACTGGGAATGTCGGGAAAATCTTTTTTGGCTTCGGTGACTCCGAACAGGCTGATGGCGATCACGAAGGTAAATACCAGCAACTGAAAACGCGACATGCTGGCCTGACCATTCGCTTCATTCAACAGGTCAGTCAGGTTGATTCTCCTTGTCCAGATCAACCAAAGTATGGTCAAACCCAGCAGACCCAAAAATGCAGAGAACAAAATGCCGTAAATCTGTGCCATGGGTTACCACCTCCTGTTATCTGCTCTTCTTGTGTTTCAGGGTATTCCATGCCTTGCCCAAGGCATAGATGCCGCTGCTGCCACCCATCAGGTAAAGCCATTGATAGCTGATGTCTGGTAGAGTTCCGGCCGGCGCACGTGCTACCTGGCCTAAGTAATTGCTGGCCGCTGCCAGAGTAGCCAGCAAAAGCTGAACGCGCTCGGGGCTAGTATTGGGCCGGCCTCGCTTCACCTTCTTCTTCTGTGCTAGCAGGCCGGAAACATTAATCCTTCCAGTGAGCATCTGGTACGCGACTGTGCCCGCCAGACCATACAGGAAGATCAGGGCCTCGAGATGCAAGATCCGAGCGATCGACATAAATACGGATCGTAGGTTTGTGAGGGAGGACAGTATCAAACTTTGCCGGCAACTACAACAACTATTCGCGTAAGGAGAGCCGGAACCTACTTTGAGCACTTAGGTGGAAGTGCGAATGAGACGCCGCCGCAGAGGTTATCAGCGACCGGGGGCGAAAGCAGTGATTTGTTTATTTCTCGCGGGGGCGGCAAGCGGTCAGTGACAATGGACCACCATGGTGGGTACAGAAATGTATCGAGGTCCTTTCTTTAGCCGAATCGTGTACCATTTGTCGTCTCAAACGAGGACAGCGTGTATAGATAGACCATCGTTGGACGGCTTGCGCTCTGCGCGGTGTTGGCGTGTGTATGCGCTCTGTCGTCGGAGCAGATCAGCCCGGCGCCAGCCCGAAGACATTCCTTCACTGATCGCGAAAGTGCAGGCAGGTGATTTGCCGTCGCACGTGCTGCTGTGGCGGGCGTACTCCGGCGGTCACGGAGTGCCCAAGGACGCTAAGAAGAGGCTCCCGTATCTGCGCATGGTGGCCGAGCAAGGCAGTATCGAGAGCGAGTGGGTGTTGAGCACGCTGTACGAATTCGGCCGCGCCGGACTCACCATCGATATCATGCGCAATCCTTCAAGTGGGCTCTCAAAGCTGCACAGCGCGGACACATGATCGCGCAGCACAACTTCGCGACGCCTACTTTCACGGGTGGGAGTAGATGAGAATCTGGAACGGGCCCGCTAGTGGTCCGCCTCTGCCGAGCAAGGCTTTGCCCACTTCGACGGCCGGCTGGCAGGCCGGTGGCCAGCATGGTGAAGGAGCGGTGCAAGTGAGGCCGGGCATCTTTCGTAAGTGTTTTTCTTGTCGCTGCTTCATGCGCCCAAGGCTGGTGAACTGACTGGTTCAAGATGATCCAGACAGTCTGCATGATCTTCACCGCAGAAGAGTTCTTGAATCTGAACACCATGCGATCCTCGTAGCCACCCGGTATGCTACTTTCGATTTTCACCATGACCTCTGACCTGACTCTATCGCTCGACGGAAAAGTCGCCCTAATCACCGGAGGCTCGCGCGGGATCGGAGCTGCCACAGTGCGTCTCTTCGTGCGTGCCGGAGCTAGGGTGGTTTTCAACTACATTCGCGCTGAATCGGAGGCGCATAAGTTGGTGGCCGCTTGCGGCTCCGAACGGTGTCATGGCCTGCAGGCTGATCTGTCGAGCACAACCGGCACTGAAACTTTGGTTGCCGCCACCGTCGATCGCTTCGGATCTTTGGACATCCTGGTCGGCAACCACGGAATTTGGGTGGCAGCGGATGTCGATGTTGACGCCATGACCAACGACCAGTGGAGCAAAACCATCGCCGTCAATCTGGACAGCATGTTCGCGCTGGTGAAGCATGCCGTCGCGCAGATGAAGCGCCAAGACCGCGGCGGTCACATTGTGCTGATCAGCTCCACTGCCGGGCAACGTGGAGAAGCGGGCCACGTGGATTACGCTGCCAGTAAAGGGGCAATCATCAGCATGGTGAAGGGCTTGTCGACCGAACTCGCGCCTTTCGGAATTTATGTGAACTGCGTGGCACCGGGTTGGGTGGATACCGATATGTCGGCCGAGGCCCTCCGCGACCCCACGAGCGGAGGCGAGATCTTTGCCACGATTCCGCTGGGCCGGGTGGGCACAGCGGAGGAAATAGCCTGGCCGATCCTGTTCTTGTGCACACCCTACGCTGGCTTCATCACCGGTGAGGTCTTCAACGTGAATGGTGGGGCAGTACTGGCGGGCTGAAAAACCTTGTCGGGCAACGGATATGCGTCAGGGCACTACGTCAGTCGTGCCTTAAAGCGTTGGAAATAGAAGATTTGTCCGCCGGACGCGACCTACACTGCGACGGCCGAGGCTTCCGGGAAGCGCAGCTTGCTCTTGGTCAGCGCCCGATCCAGCAGGTCCTCGATCACGGATTCCTCGACATTCCTCGACATCGCCAGCTCACTGACCAGCAGGTAGCGAGTACGCTCCAACATCTTCTTTTCGCGGAAGCTGAGAGGTTTCGCCTGAGCCAATAAGAGCAGTCCTTTCAAAACGATGGCGACATCGAGCAGGGACCCGGTGCGCATCTTGTCGGAGTTTTCCTTGAAGCGGTCTTTCCAGTCGGCACTGTTCTCACACTTGCCGTCGCTCAGGAACTCGATGATTTTCTGCACCTCGCCATTGCGGACGATGCGGCGTAGGCCAACGCTTTCCACACTATGGAAGGGCACCATGACCTTCAGACTGCTGGCTTTGATTTTTAGGAGGTAAAACTTTTCGACTTGGGATCCGATGGTGCGGCTGCTGATTTGTTCGATTATGCCTACTCCATGGTTGGGGTAGACGACCTTATCGCCGATACTAAAAGTGAGGTTACTCATGCGGGCCGGACCGCTCCCCAGCGGCAACTCCGAGGCCTTATGACAGGTACCACATCTATGTGCTTAGTATAAGCCTGAACCGCGAAAAGCGTCAACAGATGGGCGTTTTCAGGGATTGAAATGCGCGCATTTGGGCCCTACTTCACACATGAATCGCTCGCGTATAATTAAAAGATGTCTCCGGGATGCGATTTGCAGCTTCGCACCGGTTTCTGAGTATGCCTGAGCACATCAAGAAGAAGCTCGAAGAGGAAATCCAGACCCTCGAATACGAGCTCAATCACGAATTACCTAAAGAACTGAAAAGAGCCGTGGCCCTTGGCGACCTCAGTGAAAACGCCGAGTACCACATGGCCAAGCAGAGGCAGGAATTCGTTCGGGCTCGCCTGGGTCAGTTAAAGAAACGCATGGCCGACCTATCACTGGTTAACATGTCCAACATTCCCAAGGACAAAGCCGCGCTGGGCTCAACCCTGGTGGTCTACGACTCCACCAAGGACGAGGAGATCGAGTACAAACTAGTGACCAGCGAAGAGTCGGACGTAAGCAAGGGCCTGATTTCGACCACATCTCCTATCGGCCGCGCGCTTTTGGGCAAAAGGGTAGGCGACATCAGTGAGGTGGTCACTCCCACCGGCAAGCGCGAACTGGAAGTGTTGAAGTTGACCACCATCCACGACGAGGCGTAATGACCTGGACGAGTGCCGTCGGTCGGTCTTGCAAGTGGCTGCTGTACAAAATTGTCCACGGTCTGGCGCTTACCCGCATTTCTCCCAACGCACTCACCTTCATTGGCCTGTTGATTAATGTTGTTGCCGGATTTCTATTCGGCTACGCCAACGCAGAGAACCAGCGGCGCATGTTCCTGTACGCCGGGCTGGTCATCATCGCCGCCGGCATCTTCGATATGGTGGATGGCCGTGTCGCCCGTGCCACCAACCAGGTCACGCAATTCGGGGGCTTCTTTGACTCGGTCATCGACCGCTACAGCGATGTCGCTCTCTTCTTCGGTCTGCTGGTGTACTACGCTCGCGCCAATCGCTTCTTCTATGTGGTCATGACAGCGTTCGTAATGGTGAGCTCTGTGATGGTGAGCTACACTCGCGCGCGCGCCGAGTCGCTTGTACCGAGCTGCAAAGCTGGATTCATGGAGCGTCCCGAGCGCATTGTGCTGATCATCCTAGGAGCCCTGTTCAACCGAATGGGCCCAGTGCTTTGGGTGATTGCGGTACTGAGCACTATCACCGTGATTCACCGCATTCGCTACACTCATCAGCAGCTCGCATTGATAGAGCCTCCTCCCGTTCCGGTCCGTCCCGACCCGCTGAAGTTCGAAGAAATCGTCGGCTAGCTGAGCAATTGCCGTACAGTGCCTGCTAAGCGGAGGCGGTACTCTTTTGGCTACCGGAGTCGAAGGGCCCCCTTTTGGCGGGAACATCGCTTCGGGTTGCCTTCACGCCGTCTGCTTCGCCAACGCTTTCCCGCAAGACGGGCAGCAAGTGTATTCCCGCTGCACCGTTTGGCCACAATGCGGGCATGCTGGAGTCAAGGCGCAGCCGCACTTCGTGCAATAGTGAAAACCCTTCTCCACCCGCTCACCACACTGCGGGCATCGCTCGATGATCGGCTTGCGCAGCAGGAAGTACGCCAGGAACCCGATCCCGTTGGGAATGAAGATCACCAGCAGGGTCCACAGCAATTGGCCCATATCGCGGCGCTTGGCGTCCTGATTCACGTAGCCCAGGAGCAGCAGGTAGGCCGCGGCCACCGTTCCAATCAGGAGGGCCAGAAGCGTTAGCCATGGCTGGTGTGGCGCCTTCGGGTCGTGCATCGGCATGTACAGAACGAACAGGCCCACGAAGCAGAATGCGGTGACGACCGCCAGCAAGTACATGAACCACGGGATAATTGCGAACTCATCTCCAAAGCTGCTGTTGCGTTGTGTCATCGCGCACCTCTCACGTGCTCCTTCAGGAACCTGTGCATCAGGCTGCCTTCAAATACTGTCGGCGGCATGGCCACCATAAGAACCGCAATTGCCACCGCGGGCAGAAGCCAAAACAGCAGCACGCCTGGCTCGATGATTCCTGACGGCAATCCCAGCTTGTCGGCGACCCACGCTCCGCACTTCCACCAAATCCATGCGGTCAGCGTTGAAGTCAGCACGCCCAGGCAGAACGAGACTCCCATCAGCACAGCGCGCGCCTGCTGCTCGCGCAGTTCCTGGGCGCGCGCATGCACCCGGGCGCGCGTCGTCTCGACCAGCGAGACCGGCGCCATCAGGGTGAACGAGCGCAAGGCTTGTTCAGTGTCATTCAGAGCGACCGCAAAGCTCGTGCACTCCTGGCACTGTTCAAGATGTGCTTCCAGCCAGCGAGCATCGGCGGCGGAAATGCCTTCCACGTCGCGCTGCGTAAGCAGGTCAATCGCGCTCTGATGTTCGTTTCGGTTCATTGACTGCCTCCCAGGAGTGCCGGACGCAGCGCCATCACGCCGCGATAAAGCCGTGTCTTTACTGTTGCCAGGGGAATACCAACCAGCTTCGCAATCTCTTCCAACTTCATTTGCTCCTGAAATCGCAGCACCAGCACCTCGCGAAAGATCGGCGGCAGGCCATCGAGTGCTGCCTGAATTCTCGTCTTGTCTTCCATCGCTGCGGCCTGCTCAAACGGCGATGGACTTTGCGCCACCGGTTCCCATGGGGCAGAATCTTCTGTCTCACGCATCTGGTCCAGGCTGGCGGGTGTCTTCTTTCGCAGATGATCAATCGCCACGTTATGCGCGATGGTCATCAGCCAGGTGGCAAACTTGCTCTTCCCGTCGTACTGGTGGCCCTTTTCCAGCACCCGAATCCACGTCTCCTGGAACAGGTCTTCGGCTGTGGCCTGATTGCCCGTCATGTGCGCCAGGTAGCGCAGCAGCCGGTGCTGATACTGCTCGATCAGCGCGTCCAGTACATCGGGATCGCGCCGGCGCAGGCTGGTGGCAATTTGGGCCTCTTCCGTCTCCATCGTGACCAGCGAACTGAATGCGGCGGCGACCATACTACCGGGATATACGAGCCGGGGCGAGAAAAAGACTCAGGAGATGGGGTCAGGACGCAGGCTGGCAATAATTTATGGGGAATCCTGGTGCAGGGAATCGTGCCTTTGACTATCCCCAGCGGCGGTGTAGCGGCCGCACTGTGCTTAGTTTTAATCCCTCCTCAGCAGAATCTGTGGGTTGATTCCGGTTCAGGTAGGCGTCCCAACGTGTGATATAGGGCTATTTCCATAGCTTCGTAGGTACGGAAGCCAT
>Ga0306923_10000331_pt1 | contig 36169 bp, 33 predicted proteins | sample sta12Can44000108_FD_203841 | JGI IMG/M metagenome (GOLD analysis project Ga0306923, IMG submission 203841) | Lab enrichment of tropical soil microbial communities from Luquillo Experimental Forest, Puerto Rico - statanox.12C.anox.44.000.108 (v2)... | ecosystem: Environmental > Terrestrial >... | reverse complement strand
CACCGGCTTCCGCCCGAGGAGAGGAGCTGCGCTCTGGATGGGGCCGTGAGCAGCGCGCATCGGGAACGGACTTGTATTTCGTCGAGGAGAGACCCCGTCATCCCCCAATTGTGGTCATCCGGAGTACGGCCGGGCCAGCTGGCCCCAGGTATCCGGACAAGGACACCGCCGATCGCCAGGCGTGATGCACGTCGTTCACCGCGCGCTTCGCGCGAGGAGGTCGCGAAGGGACAGCAGGACCGGAGGTCGTTAGCGTAGCGGGGGGCCACCGGAGGGCGTGCCATGATCTTCCAGCAGTTCCGCACGGGCGGATGTCTCTCCTACCTCATCGGTTGTGAGCGCTCCCGCGCGGCGGCGCTCGTCGACCCCGAAATCTCGCTGGCCGGGCGTTACGTGTGCGAGGCGGGCTCGGCCGGACTGCGGCTCGAGTACCTCATCGACACGCACACGCATGCCGACCACTTTTCGGCGACCCACGCCCTGGCGAAACGTCTGTCCCTCCCCGCGGTGATGTACCGCTCGACCGAGGTCGGCCACGTCGACCTGCGCGTCGACGACGGGGAGGAGCTGCGGCTCGGCGATCTCCGCCTCGAGGTGATGCACACGCCTGGCCACACCTCGGACTCGATGTGTCTCGTGGCGGGGGACCGCCTCGTCACCGGGGACACCCTGCTCATCCAGTCGACGGGGAGGACCGACCTGCCGACGGGCGATCCGGTGGCCATGCACGCCAGCCTCTTCGATCGGCTCCTCGCGCTCGACGATCAGCTGCAGGTCTTCCCGGCGCACGACTACAAGGGGCGTTCCGGGACGACGATCGGCGCGGAGCGCGCCAGCAACCCTCGCCTGCAGCTCAGGGACGTCGACGCGTTCGTGGCGCAGATGCAGTCGCTCAGCCTGAGCATGCCGGTCCATCTGACCGAGGCGCTTCGCGTGAACCGCACCGGCGGAAAGTCGGTCGCACAGATGATCGAGGAGGCGACCCGGAGCGTCCCCTTCATGTCCATGCATGAGCTCGAACGTCGGCTGCGGGACGGGGCGCGGGATCTGACGGTCCTCGACGTACGCGAGCACGAAGCGTACGGCGCGGGCCACCTGCCCGGAGCGCTTCACCTCGCGCGAGGACAGCTCGAGCTTTGCATCGACGGGGTGGTGCCTGATCCGGCGACGCGGCTCGTGGTCTACTGCGAGCGCGGCATGATCTCGACGCTTGCGGTCGCGACCTTGCGTGCCATGGGGTACCTGCGCGCCGTGGCGCTCGACGGTGGTTTCCACGCGTGGCGCGACGCCGGCCTTCCGCTCGCGACCTCCGAGTGCCACCCTCAGGCAGCCGCGCAGACCTCGTGAAGGTGGCCCGGCGCCGGCCCTCCAGCTGCGTATCTCCCGCGTCGCGGCATGATCCACGCTGGCGGTACGCGCCGCCGAATCCCTATTTCGTCGGCTGATGGACGATCCGGATGTAAGGCTTGGGCGCCTTCCAGCCCCCCGGGTACTGCTTCTTCGCGTCCTCGTCGCTCACGGACCCAGCGATGATCACGTCCTCCCCCTGCTTCCAGTTCACGGGGGTCGCCACCTTGTACTTGGCGGTGAGCTGGATCGAATCGAGCACCCGGAGCACCTCGTTGAAGTTGCGGCCGGTCGTCATCGGGTACATCAGGAAGAGCTTGATCCGCTTGTCCGGTCCGATGAGGAAGACCGTTCGAACCGACTGGTTCTCCGCAGGCGTCCGCGCCCGCGCGTCCCCGCTGACCGGCGCCGGGAGCATGTCGTAGAGCTTGGAGACCTTGAAGTCCGAGTCAGCGATGATCGGGAAGTTCGGCGCCGCTCCTTGCGTCTCCTGGATGTCCTTCGCCCACCTGGTGTGGTCCTCGACCGAGTCGACGCTCAGGCCGATGATCTTCGTGTTGCGCCTTTCGAACTCGGGCTTGATGCGAGCCATGTAGCCGAGCTCGGTCGTACAGACCGGGGTGAAGTCCTTGGGGTGAGAGAAGAGGATCGCCCACTGGTTCCCGATCCACTGATGGAAGTCGATCGGCCCCTCGGTCGTCTGCGCCGTGAAGTTGGGTGCCTCGTCTCCGATTCGCAGGGCCATGGGAACCCTCCTTTTGATGCGTGGAAAAATGCAGCGGTGGTCGCCGCGCACCGCCGCTCCAGTAGGTAGGTCCTCGAAGTCGCTTGTGCACGCGGAGACCGCCCCAGGGCACGCACGCCAGGCCGGTGGGACCGTATGGACGTCCACCGAAAAGTCCGCCCGCTTCCCCCGAAGAACGGTGCGCGCACCGGGAGGCGTGCGGAGTGTCATGAGCGTCGAACGAACCGCAGGAGGGGCCATGGGCAAGATGGTCGAGTGCGCGCAGGTCGATTCGTCATCGGGGTGCAAGCAAGTGATTCACGGGAAGGACGAGGCGGAGGTGATGAGGAAGACCGCGGAGCACGCGAAGGAGCACGGGCTAAAGGACGTGACGCCCGAGCTGCAGGCCAAGGTACGGGCCGCGATCCGCGACGAGTAGGTGGGTCCGGACCCGGCCACCCGCGATGGCCGGGTTTTCTGGCTGATTTTCGCGGATCCATCCGATGCGGCGGGCGTTGACGGAACTGTCGGCGCGGCGACCACAGCGGTGCTTGTATGCGTTCACCGCGTCCCCGTACCGTGGGACGCGGTGATCCCGTTCATCGTGCTGCTCTTCGGCCTGCACTCCGGCGCTCCCCTCCGGACGGCGATCCCGTCGTCTAGTGCGAGTTCCGTCTCCGCGGTCGATGTCTCCGGAGCGCAGCGATTCGGCTGGGTGCTAGCGGCGGCACGTCCAGATGTCGTTTCCCCGCGCCAGCTGCCGCGAGTAGCGTATGGCGCGCCTCAGGGGGGTGTCATGGCACTCTCGCCTGCGCTCAGCGGGGAGAATGCTCTCGCCGACATGAAGGGAGCGCGCGAGGTCGCGCTCGCCGCGCGGTGGATCGACGCGCTGCCCTTGAAGGTGGACGCGCGGAATGGCGGATTGCTGTTCGCCGTGCGCCTGCGGGGCCTGTAGCACACACGCCTGAGGGCGTTCATCCTGGCGGCGACGCGTCGACGACGCCGGCGCGACGATCGCGTTGAATTCAAGCGGCTCGTCGGGACGCCGGACCACGGCACGCGGGTGACGCTGGCGCTCGTGCTGCGATGCGCCATGGACGCTGAACAGCCGCCCGAGCCAGCGAACGGCCGCTTGCACTGACGGTGGGCATCCGGGACCTGCGTCGCCCGCTGCTACCCGACCCACCTCGTCCGCCGCTGCTCCCCAGAGCGGGCGTTAATCATCACACTTGGAAAGAGTCTCACACGGAGGGAGAAATGATGGGCACTCACCTGCTTCGTCACGTCGTCGGGCTAGCGACGTCATTCGTCCTGGCTCTCGCGCCGTTCGCGCGCGCACAGGGCCAGGGCACCACCATCAAGATAGCCACGCAGAGCCCGCTCTCGGGCGGCCAGGCTGCGCTGGGTGAGGGCATCAAGCTCGGCACGCAGCTGGCCATCGAGAAGTTCAAGGGCGATCTCGAGAAGAAGGGCTTCAAGGTCGTGCTGGTGCCCTACGACGACCAGGCGAAGCCCGACGTCGGCGTAGCCAACGCCCAGAACATCATCGCGGACCAGGAGATCTTGGGTGTCATCGGGCACCTCAACTCCGGCGTCGCCATCCCGTCCTCCGAGGTCTACAAGACGGTGAACCTGGCGATGATCTCGCCGGCCAACACCAATCCGACGGTGACCGACCGCGGCTACCCGAACGTCTTCCGGGTGTGCGGCCGCGACGACGTGCAGGGGGTGGTCGGTGCGGAGTTCGCCCACGACGCGCTCAAGGCGAAGTCCGTCTACATCATTCACGACAAGACCACCTACGGTCAGGGCGTGGCCGAGTTCTTCAAGGCCGACGCCGAGAAGAAGGGCATGAAGGTCCTCGGCTTCGAGGGTACGGAGGAGAAGTCGAACTTCGACCCCATCATCACTCCGATCAGGGCGAAGAAGCCCGACCTCGTCTACTTCGGCGGCATCTACGAGCAGGCGGCGCCGTTCTTCAAGCAGGCGCGGGAGAAGGGCGTGACGGCGAAGTTCCTCGGCCCGGACGGCCTGGACTCCTCGGCTCTGACCAAGATCGCCGGCAAGGCAGTGGTGGGCATGTACTACACCTCGGTGGCTGGTCCGGTGACGGTGTACCCAGCGGCCAAGCAGTTCGCGGACGAGTACAAGAAGGCCTTCGGCAAGAACCCCGAGCCGTTTGCGGCCCAGGCCTATGACGCCACCGCCATGCTCATCAAGGCGATCGAGGCGACCGCTCAGGGAGGCAAGGCGCCGACGCGCGACGCTGTCTCCACCGCCATCCGCGACGTGAAGTACACCGGCTTGACCGGCGCGATCGACTTCAACGCCAGGGGCGATCCCAAGAAGGCGCTCTACTTCGTCCTCCAGGTCGCCAGCGATGACCCGCAGAAGTGGGGAGACAACAAGGAAGTGAAGCGGCTCAGCATCGCCCCGCCCACCCCGGGCGCCTGATCTCCGAGCGCAGCCGTCCACGAGCGGGCGCCTCGACGCGAGGCGCCCGCTCCTCCGAGCCCCATGGACGTCGAACTCCTCATCGGCATCCTGCCGCAGGTCCTTCTCGACGGCGTCATCCTGGGCTTCATGTACGCGCTCATCGCGCTCGGCTACACGATGGTCTACGGGGTGCTCGAGTTCATCAACTTCGCGCACTCCGAGATCTTCATCGTGGGCGCCTTCGTGGGCGTCGAGATCCTCCTCGGCTTGCAGGGCGCGGGGGTGCTGGACGGCATCCCCTGGCCGGTCGTGCTCGCGCTCGTGCTCCTGGCCGGCATGGCCGTGAGTGGCGTGCTGGCCGTCACCGTGGAGCGGGTGGCTTACCGCCCGCTGCGGAGCGCGCCGCGCCTCATCCCCCTCATCTCGGCGATCGGCGTCTCGTTCTTCCTCCAGGACTTCATCAGGCTGGTCGAGTCCATCTGGCGCAACGCATTTGATCTCGTCTTCCCCACCCTGGAGCCGCTCAACCGGCGCTTCGACTTGTTCGGCAGCCTCGACCTCTCGGTCAAATCACTGGTGGTCATCGTGGCCGCGCTGGCCATGCTGCTGGTGCTACACCTCCTCGTCCATCGCACGAAGATCGGCACCGCGATCCGCGCCGTGGCCGAGGACCAGGCCGCCGCCAGCCTCATGGGCGTGAACGTGAACTTCATCATCTCGATCACGTTCCTCATCGGCGGCGCCATGGGGGGCGCGGCCGGGGTGCTCTTCGGCGTGCAGTACGGCCTCATCAATCCTTACTCGGGGTTCATCCCAGGCCTGAAGGCCTTCACGGCGGCCGTGCTGGGAGGCATCGGCAACATCCCCGGGGCCATGGCCGGCGGCCTCGTGCTGGGGCTCCTCGAGGCGTTCGCCGCTTCCTACCTGTCCATCCTGACTCACGGCGCCCTCGGCGCAGAGTACAAGGACATCTTCGCGTTCGCGGCCCTGATCCTGATCCTCATCTTCCGCCCGAGGGGCCTCCTGGGCGAGGTCGTCCGGGAGCGGGCATGATCGCGCGGTCCGTGTTCTGCGTCGCCCTCCTCGCCAGCTGCGGGATCGCGGTCGCCATCTACCCGCGCTCCTTGCTCGCCTTCCTGCTCTTCCAGGCCTCGCTGCTGGTCGTCTACCTCGCCCGCATCCCGAACTGGGTCCGGTGGCTGCTGCTCGGCGTGGCGCTGGTCGTGATGCTGCCGATGCTCGGCGCCCGCAACGGCTACTACCTCGAGGTGGCGACGCAGGTCGGGATCTTCGTGGCGCTGGCGCTGGGCCTCAACATCGTGGTCGGCCTGGCTGGCCTCCTCGACCTCGGCTACGTGGCCTTCTTCGCGGTCGGCGCCTACTCATGGGCCATCTTCGGATCGCCGCAGGCGAACGCGTTCCTGGGGAGCGGGTTTCCGCTCTCTCCGTGGTGGTTCTACGCGTTCCTCGTCGTCGGGCTCGGGGTGGCTGCGGTGACCGGCATCATCCTGGGGCTACCCGTCCTGCGCATCCGGGGCGACTACCTGGCCATCGTCACGCTCGGCTTCGGGGAGGTCATCCGCGTCCTGGCCAACAACCTCGACAGGCCCATCAACTTCACCAACGGCCCCAAGGGCATCACGCCCATCGGCCGCCCGCCGACGCCGTCTGGGGTGCCCTACGGAGAGTTCTTCTACTTCCTCGTGCTGCTCATCGTCGTCGTCGTGGTGCTCGTCAACCGCCGGCTCGAAGACTCCCACATCGGCCGCGCCTGGGAGGCGATCCGCGAGGACGAGCTGGCCGCGCAGGCCATGGGCGTGCCGCTGGTGCGCACCAAGCTGCTCGCCTTCGCCTGCGGCGCCTCCTTCGCCGGCGTCATGGGTGTCGTGTTCTCGGCCAAGCAGATCTTCATCAACCCGGAGTCCTTCACCTTCCTGGAGTCGATCGGCGTCCTCTCCATGGTCATCCTGGGCGGCATGGGCTCGATCCCGGGCGCCGTGCTGGGCGCGTCGGTGGTGACGATCCTCAACCTGCAGGTGCTGAAGGGGCTCTCGCTCTGGCTCAACGAGCTCAAGAACGCCGGGGTGACCGTGTTCGGCTACAGCCTGGCCAACCTGCCCACCCAGCTCGAGCCGGCCAAGTACGAGCGGATGATCTTCGGGATCATCCTGGTGCTCATGATGATCTTCCGGCCGCAGGGCATCCTGCCCGCGCGCCGGCGCCAGCGGGAGCTGGCCGCGCCACACGCTCCGGAGCCCGCCGAGCCGGCCGAGGTCCCAGCCCCATGAGTGTACTCCTGGAGGCGCGCGGGGTGACGAAGCGGTTCGGCGGGCTCACCGCCGTGAGCAAGGTCGACTTCGCCCTGGAGTCGGGGATCGCCTCGATCATCGGGCCCAACGGCGCCGGCAAGACCACGTTCTTCAACGTCATCAGCGGCCTTTACCGGCCAGACGAAGGCGACGTCACGTTCCAGGGACGGTCGCTGGTAGGCCTGCGACCCGACCAGATCAACGCGCTCGGCATCTGCCGCACGTTCCAGAACATCCGGCTCTTCGCGAACATGACCACGGCGGAGAACGTGCTGGTCGGCATGCACGGGCGCATCGGGCTCGGGTTGCGCGACGTCCTCTTCGGCGGGCTCCGCGTCGCCCGCGTGGAGTCACTTCACTGGACGCGCGCGGTGGAGCTCCTCGACCGCGTCGGCCTCCGCGCCAGCGCCAACGAGGTCGCGCGTAACCTGCCCTACGGCGACCGGCGGCGGCTGGAGATCGCCCGCGCCCTCGCCTCGGAGCCGGCGCTGCTGCTCCTGGACGAGCCCACCGCCGGCATGACGCAGGGCGAGGCGGCGACGCTCATGGCGCTCCTCCGGAGCCTCATCTCGCAGCTCAAGCTCACCATCCTCCTCATCGAGCACAACATGCGCGTCGTGATGGGCGTGTCCGATCGCGTGACGGTGCTCGACCACGGCGAGAAGATCGCCGAGGGTCGCCCGCAGGAGGTCCAGGCCGATCGGAAGGTGATCGAGGCCTATCTCGGCCGCGGCTCGTGGGAGCGCACGAGGGTGTCCCGTGCTGGTCATTGAGGATCTCCACGTCTATTACGACGAGATCCACGCGCTCAAGGGCGTGGAACTCGAGGTGCGCGGCGGCGAGATCGTCGCCATCCTCGGTAACAACGGCGCCGGGAAGACCACCACGCTCAAGACGATCTCGGGGCTGCTCGCGCCTCGTCGGGGCCGCATCGTGCTGGAAGGCCAGCCGCTGTCCGGTATGCCGGCCCACGAGGTGGTGCGTCGCGGCATCGCCCATGTCCCCGAGGGGCGCCGGATCTTCAACCGGCTCACCGTCCGCGAGAACCTCATGATGGGCGCCTATCGCCGGAAGGACGAGGGCATCCAGGCCGATCTCGGGCGGGTCCTCGCGCTCTTCCCGGTGCTGCGCGAGCGGGCTGATCAGGTGGGCGGCACGCTCTCCGGAGGCGAGCAGCAGATGCTGGCCATCGGGCGTGCCCTCATGGCGAGGCCCCGCCTGCTCCTGCTCGACGAGCCGAGCATGGGGCTCTCTCCGGTCGTGGTTGAGAAGATCTTCGAGACCGTCGCCGACATCAACCGGCAGGGGACGACCATCCTGCTCGTGGAACAGAACGCGGCGATGGCGCTCGCCGTCGCTCACCGCGGCTATGTGCTCGAGACCGGTCAGATCGCGCTGAGCGGCACCGCCGCGGAGCTGGCCGAGAACCCCGACGTGCGGCGCGCCTACCTCGGTGAGTAGTGCGCTCGACGCTACCGGCCACTGACCAGGGCGGCCCCAGCAGAGACGAGCAGTGCGCCCGCGAGCTGCGCGCGTGTGGGCCGCTCGCCCAGCGCGAACGCGAAACCCTGCGCGAACACGACCGAGGTGTTGCGCAGCGTGAGCGCGACGGCGGCGCCACTCGCCGCCAGGCCCGCGAGGAAGAGGAGGAAGGAACCGGTGCACAGGAGGCCGGCGAAGGCCCAGCGCAGCGCGCCACCGAGTCCGGGGAGGAGGCCGCCCGGCCCCGCCGTGACGCGGCCGCGCAGCGAGGCGAACACGAAGGGGAGGGCGGTGGCGAGCGCGACCGCGAAGAGGGGCGCCTCGCGGGCTCCCATCCCGAGGGCGCGGTCGTAGCAAAGATGATAACCGGCGATGCTGGCTGCGCAGGCGGCGGCGAAGCCCAGGCCCGCGCGCGGTGTCGGGCGGCGGCCGGGCCCTACGACGACGAGCGCGAGCCCCGAGCCGACGAGGCATGCGCCGAGGACCCCCCGTGCCGTGACTTCCTCCCGGAGGAGGAGCGCGGCGGCGGGCCAGACGAGCAGCGTCGCGCCGCCGCGGGCGACCGTGTAGATGACGCCGTAATCGGCGCGCGCCAACGCCGCCGCGAGCGTCACGGCGTAGAGGCCTTCGAAGGCCCCTGCCGCGACGCCCCAGCCCAGCGCGGCCGACGTCGCGAAGGCGGGCCGGGCGGAGGCGAGCGCCGCCACGGTGGCTGCCATCAAGGCCCACGACAGGACACCAGCGACGGCGACCTGCGGGGCGCGCTCGCGTTTGAGGAGCGCATTCCAAAGTGCGTGCAGGAAGGCGGAGGCGAGCAGGGCTGCGGGGGCGAGGGGCACGCCGACGCCTATCCCATCACGGGAGCGCCCCCGCGCAAGGCCCTCATGCCGCCTCGGGAGGCCAGCGCAGGCGGGCTTCGGGCGGGAGGTGCAGGACGGCCTCGACCTCCCCCCAGGCGCCGCCGGCGACCTCGATCACCAGCGCCGGCGGGCGCTCGACGCCGTCGCGACCCTCCGCGTCCCACTCGTATCGACCTCGGAGCGCTCGAGCTCCCGGGAGGAGGAGCTCGAGGAGGTCCCCGCGACGCACCGCGCGGCCGTCGAGATGGTGACGCGGCCCGGAGAATCCTCGTTTCAGCTCGAGAGGCATCCACGGCGCGCCGCCGTCGGCGAGCACGATAGGGGACGCGGCGAACTGCCGGGCCTCCTCGTCGCGTCGTCGTTCCTCCAGCAGACGACACAGGTCATCGGCGCAACGGCGATACGTCGCGAGGGCACCCGAGCGCCACCCGATGGGCTCAGCTTGAGCTCGGTCGTCGCGTTGCGGACTGGCCCGTCCATCCGCCACTTCTTGATAATGGCGGGCGAGCTGCTCAACGGAGCGCCAGGGGTCCTGGCTCATGTCGCGCTCCCTTCTGGAACCATCGTCCAGCGGCTCTCCGGTCGCTCCTGCAACGTCGCCTCTGCCAATCGACAGCCGGGCGCTCGATGATGAGCCTACGAAAGCAGGAGGCATGTCATGGGCCAGAAGATCCGCCGAGTCGATTACTTTTACTTCTGGCTGGATGATAGGCCGGGCGAAGGTGCTCGGCTGCTGGGCAAGCTGAAGGATGTGGGGGTGAACTTGCTCTCCTTCACCGCCTTCCCGGGTGGAGCTGGGCGGTCTCAATTGACCCTCGTCCCCGAGAACACCGAGACCTTCCTGGCGAGCGTCAAGGAAGCTGGGCTACAGCCGAGCGGCCGGAGGTTGTGCTTCCTGGTTCAGGGAGATGACCATGTCGGCGCCGCTCACGAGGTCATGCGGCGGCTCGCAGACGCCCGCGTCAATTGCGTCGCCACGAACGGCTGCTCGGCCCCCAACGGTACGTTCGGCATGGTGGTCTTCGTGAAGCCCGGGGACCTCGCTGACGCGAGCAAGGCCTTCGGCATCTGAGCGGGTGTCTATTCGAGCTGGAGGCCGGTCGCGACGACGAACCGCGAGACCATGTTGTAGCCGGCGATCGTGCCGATGAGCTCCACGACCTGGTCGTCTGGGAGGGTGGCGCGGATACGCTTCATCGTCGCCCCCGTCACCGCGACGTCACGCGTCATCTCCGAGGTCAGCTCGAGCGTGGCACGCTCCGCCTCGTCGAAGAGGACAGCGTCCTTCATCGCGGCAGGCATGTCCTTGAGGCGCGCGAGCTGCGCCTGCGTTCCCCCAGCCTTCAGGAATTCGCCCTCGTGCTGAGCCCACTCGTAGTCGGAGCGGTTGAGCACGCCGATCGCCATGATGGCGAGCTCGCGGAGCTTGGCGGGCACCGAGAGCTGGTTTCGGATGGCCCCGAACATGCCGTTCCAGCCCTTCGCGAAATTGGGACTGTGGAGCAGCATCCGATCGAGGTTCAAGAGCTTGCCCCCCGGCCGGCGAGTCCTGATGGCCTGGACGAGATCCGGAGGGCCAGCCTGTTCGTCCGCGACGTACGGGATACCCGAAGCCGAAACGGAGACGCGCGCAGGTCGTGCCTGTTCGGCCGCCGCCGGGCTGGGGATCGAGGCGCACAGCACCGTGGTCATGGTCCCGACCGAGAGGAATCGTTGGGCCGTACCCATCTTGACCTCCGACGCGCGTCGCGCGGTGGGAGCACGCTTCATTCCCTTCGGAATCCGTCACGCGCGGGTCCATCCCGCCCCGCGCGCGGGCGTCCAGGTCGCTATTTCTTCGGAGCCTGGTGCAGCGCGAACGCCGCGCCCTGGTCATCCATGAGCTGGGCGATCCGGCCGCCGCCGGGCACGTCCATCGGGCCGTTCATGACCTTCCCGCCCTTCTTCGTCACGCGCCCGATCGCGGCGTCGAGATCGCTCGTCGACGCGTAGTAGAGCCACGCGGGAGGCATTCGCCCATCCTTGGGCATGGTCATCATCCCGCCGAGTCGCCTCTCGCCGAGGCCAAAGATGCGATAGGTCCCCATGGGCCCCATGTCCATGTCTTCCAGGATCTTCCACCCGAAGATCTCGGAGTAGAACTTGAACGCGGCAGCGCTGTCGCTCGTGAAGAGCTCGCTCCAGCAGAACTCCCCGTCCTTCGAGGGGTCGTGAAGCGTCAACGGGCTGTTCGGCTTGAAGATCGCGATGGCCGCGCCCTGGGGATCGGCGATCACGGCGAATCGACCGACGGTGGGTATGTCGGTGGGCTCCTTCCAGATCTTGCCGCCCAGCTTCCGGGTGAGCGCCACCGTGGAGTCGACGTCCTCGACCTGGACGTGCGCCATCCAGTGAGCGGGCGCGCCCATCTTCGCCGCTTCGTCCGGGAGCCTCATGACGCCACCGAGCGGACCTTGGCTCCCGACCCACATGATGTAGTCGCCGCCTTCACCGAACGGCTGCGTCTTCCAGCCGACGACGTCGGAGTAGAACGCGATGGCCCTCCGGACATCCTTGGTCAGGTGCTCGAACCAGACGAAGAGGCCCGTGTTCGCGCTTGCCATGCGTTCCTCCTGAACGGCGCGCGTGGCGCGCGTTCCTGTCTTGCGGGTTCACCGCCCCCATAGCGGGGGCCGTGAGTTTGCGCCGCGAGGGGCACCGCGTTACATAACCAGCAATGACGCACCAGAAAGCCGAAAATTCCGCGCCGCAGGAGCTCCAAGGGGTTCGCGTCCGGGCGGCGCAGGGGGCGGACCTCCCGTCGATCGTCGCGCTCGACGCCGAGAACACCGGGCTGCAGAAGGCGGCCTACTGGAAGGATCGGTTCGAGTGGTACGCCGGCCGATTGCCGGATCGCTTCTTCCTCGTGGCAGAGCGAGACGGGACGATGCTCGGCTTCATCGTCGGTGAGGTGCGGGCCTGGGAGTTCGGCTCGCCGCCGAGCGGGTGGATCTTCGCCATCAGCGTCAGCTCGTCGGCTCGGCTGCACGGTCTGGGGACGATGCTCTTCGACGAGATCTGCGTGCGCTTCCGGAGGGCGGGCGTGCATCACGTCCGGACGATGCTCGCCAAGGACGCCCACCTGCTGATGTCGTTCTTCCGCAGCCTCGGCATGATGGGCGGTCCCTTCATCCAGCTCGAGAAGAGGCTAGAGCCATGAGGCTCCAGATCGCGACGCGCCTGGCGCTCTACGCCGTACTTCAGCTCGCTGCCGACCCGCGGAGACAGTTCGCGGCCGCGGAGATCGCGGCCCGGTTCGGGATCTCGGTGAACCACCTGGCCAAGGTGCTGCGCACGCTCGGGCGCGCAGGACTCGTCGAGGCGCTCCGCGGGGCGGGTGGCGGGTATCGCTTCCGTGGAAACGCGAAGCGCGTGACGCTCCTGGACATCGTCCAGCTCTTCGAGGACGTCGGACGGGACGGCAGCAAGCCGGACGAGCCGGGGGCAGGGTCCGCCGAGGGTCAGGCGCTGCAGTGCGTCCTCCACGAGATCGACGACATTGCGCGCGCGACGTTGAGCTCGATCACGATCGCGACGATGCTGAAGCTCATGGCGGAGCAGCCCAGCGGTACCACCGCTCAGCCAGACACGCGCGAGTCCGTCCGCGCCACCGGAGCGCGGGCGCGCCGCTCCTCGTAGCTCTCCGAGAGCTCGGCTGTCGCGAGCGCCACCCCAGGTGCGTGGTCGCGCTGACCACCCCGTTGTCCTGCGCGGATCCCGCGGGCCCGTCGGGTAAGCTAGCGGTGCGACAAGTTGTCATGGTATACCGGTACCGAAATATGAAATGTCGCGCCCGCTCATGACGGCTCACGGCGGCGGTGCCCTCCCGGGGCCTGCCGCGTGGAGAAGCGTGGATGGACCAGCGAACCCTCGTGGTCGACCGAAACCAGTCCCCCGCTCGTATCACCTACCCGCCAGGCTTCAACGTCGCCGTGCCGTTCGTCGATCGGCACGTGTCCGAGGGGCGCGGCGAGAAGGTCGCCATCCGGAGCGCTGCCGGTGACGTCACCTACGCCGAGCTCGCGGAGCGGGTGAACCGGTGCGGCCGCGCGCTCCTCGACCTCGGGCTCGAGCGTGGCGACCGCCTCCTCATGGTCGTGAAGGACTGCGCCGAGTTCTTCTACCTGTTCTGGGGCGCCATCAAGGCGGGCATCATCCCGGTGCCGCTCAACACGCTGCTGCGCGCCGAGGACTACCAGTACATCATCGAGGACTCGAGGTGCGCGGCGCTGATCTGGTCGCCCGAGTTCGAGGGCGAGGTGCGCCCGGGGCTCTCGGCGGCACGTCCGAAGCCCGCCGTCGCGCTGCCCGTCGAGGGTGGGGAGCGAAACCTGCGCTCGGAGATGGCGCGGGCGAGCAGCGAGCTGCGGGCGGTCCCGGCTGCCGCCACCGCGGCCTGCTTCTGGCTCTACTCCTCGGGATCGACCGGTCGCCCCAAGGGCACCGTCCACCGCCACCGCGACATGGTCGCGACGAGTCAGCTGTACGGCGTCGAGGTGCTCGGGGTCCGCGAGGACGACCTCTGCTTCTCCGCCGCCAAGCTGTTCTTCGCGTACGGCCTGGGAAACGGGATGACCTTCCCGCTGTGGGTGGGCGCCACGACCGTGCTCCTCGAGCCGAAGCCCACGCCGCAGGGGACGTTCGACACCATCGAGCGCTTCAGGCCGACGCTCTTCTTCGGCGTGCCGACCCTCTACGCGGCCCAGCTCCAGGCGCTCGAGTCGGCGAGCCCCGACCTGTCGTCGGTGCGCCTGTGCGCGTCCGCCGGCGAGGCGCTCCCGGCCGACATCTTCCGTCGGTGGAAGGAGCGCACCGGCCTCGTCATCCTCGACGGGATCGGCTCGACGGAGGCGCTCCACATCTTCATCTCCAACCGCCCCGGGGACCTGCGACCCGGGACGAGTGGGCGCGTCGTGCCGGGGTACGAGGCGCGCATCGTGGTCGAAGGTGGCGAGGCGCCGCCGAACGAGCCCGGACGGCTGCAGGTGAGGGGCCCCTCGACCGCGGCCTACTACTGGAACAACCCGCAGAAGACCGCCGCCACCATGCTGCGCGATGACTGGCTCGACACCGGGGACACCTACGCTCGGGACGAGGACGGCTACTACCACTACTGCGGCCGCAGCGACGACATGCTGAAGGTGGGCGGGATCTGGTGCTCGCCCATCGAGATCGAGGGCAAGCTCGTGAGCCACCCCAAGGTGCTCGAGGTGGCGGTCGTCGGCGCGCCCGACGCGAGCGGGCTCTACAAGCCGGAGGCTTACGTCGTCCTGCGCGACGGCGTGTCGGGCAGTGACGCGCTCGCGAGCGAGCTCATGCTGCACTGCAAGAGCCAGCTCGCGCCCTACAAGTTCCCACGGCAGATCCACTTCGTGGACGAGCTCCCCAAGACGGCGACCGGGAAGATCCAGCGCTTCCGACTCCGCCAGCTGCCCCAGGGGCCGGCCGCCGCCTCCGGCACGGGGCGATGACGCGAACGCACGCGGGCGCCGGCGTGCGACGCCCCCCGCCCGGCGGCGCCGAGGAGATCGCTCCGGGGGTCTTCTGGGTGCGCCTGGCGCTGCCCTACGCGCTCGACCACGTCAACGTGTGGCTCCTCGACGAGGGCGACGGCTTCACCCTGATCGACACGGGCCACGGCGACGAGGCCACGCGCGCCGCCTGGGAGACCCTCTCCGCGAGTCTCCTGCGCGGCCGGCCGATCCGGCGCGTCCTCTGCACGCACCACCACCCGGACCACCTCGGCCTCGCGGGGTGGATGGCGGCGCGGTGGGGAGCCGAGCTGTGGTGCACCCGTACCGAGTGGCTCGAGGCGCGCGCACAGACCTTGCGGACGCTCGCGGAGGCGCGCGCCGTCGCGAGGTCGTTCTACCGGCGCGCGGGGGTCCCGCCCTCGTTGCTCGCGCGGCTGGTGGACTGCTGCAGGTCGTACCCCGACAACGTCTCGCCCGTACCCCCGAGCTTTCGCCGAATCCAGGACGGCGACGAGCTCACCGCGGGCGGAGCGCGCTGGCGCGTCGTGGTCGGCCGCGGGCACGCCCCCGAGCACGCGTGCCTCTTCTCACCGGAGCGCGGCCTGCTCGTCTCCGGCGATCAGGTGCTCCCGCACATCACGCCCAACGTGAGCATCTGGCCCAGCGAGCCGGACGACGAGCCGCTCGGCGAGTTCCTCGCCAGCCTCGAGGTGCTGCGGACGCTGCCGCCCGACGCCCTGGTGCTCCCGTCGCACGGCTCACCCTTCTTCGGCCTCCACCGGCGCTGCGAGGAGCTGGCCAGCCATCACCAGGCGCGGCTCGATGCGGTGCTGGCGGCTCTCGACCGTCCGCGCACCGCGTTCGAGGTGACGGGGGTGCTCTTCGAGCGCGCGCTCGATCCGCACCAGTCGACCTTCGCGATCGGCGAGGCCATCGCGCACCTCAACCGGCTCGTCGCGCTCGGTCGCGTCTGGCGCGAGCGCCGCGCGCGCCAGCCGGATCGGTACGCGCGCGTCGTCCGGGACGTCCTCCCGACCGCCGCGCGCGGATAGGGCCCCCTCGAAGCACGGTGGCAGTCCTCACGCAGCGAGGTCCTCGACGGCAAGGAGCAGGTCATGGAAAAGGCGGCCGCAGCGGCACACGCGATCCCCCTGGCATCCCCATCCCCGCAGGTCTCCCGCATCGGCAACCCGAACGTCTTCGCGCTGTGCGCTTTCGGATTCTCGCTCCTGCTGCTGGGAGTCGAGCTGACGTTCGCGCACGCCGCGGCCGGTGGCGCGCTCTATGGCGTCCTCTTCGCGGGGGCGCTCGAATTCATCGCCGGCATGTGGCTGCTCGCGAAGGGCGAGAGCTACCTCTCGAGCATCGTCACGCTCTTCGGCGCCTGGCTCCTCGGGTACTTCCTCTACATGACGCACGGGCGAGGGCTCGGGTTGTTCAACTCCGCCGGCGCGGCGGCCTACATCCTCGCCCTCCTCCCGCCCATCGCCTTCCTCGCCATCCCGGCGCTCAAGTGGCGGCGGGGCGTGCTGTCGGCGGCCTTCGTCTCGCTGTTCCTGCTCGTCCTCGCCCTGGGGCTGTCGGTGATGCTGGCCAGCACGCCGCTCAAGTACGCGGCGGGCGTGCTGGCCTTCGCGTCGATGTTCTTCATCTGGTGGCTGGCGGTGCGGAACGTGCTGGAGCTCCTGCACGAGCACTGAGGACGAGCGCGGTCCGGCGATCTTCCCCCGCTCGCCTCTCAACGGCGCGCCCTCAGGGCGAGCGGGGGCTTCGGAACCGCGCCTCCGGCACCTCAGCGCTCCACCACCATCGCGATGCCCTGGCCCACGCCGATGCACATGGCGGCCAGGCCAAGGGCGTGGCCGCGTCGGCGCAAGGAGTGGACGAGCGTCGTCAGGATGCGCGCCCCGGAGCAGCCGAGCGGGTGCCCGAGCGCGATCGCGCCGCCGTCCGGGTTCACCCGCGGATCGTCGGAGGCGAGCCCCCACCCCGACAGGACCGCCAGCGACTGGGCCGCGAACGCCTCGTTCAGCTCGACGACGCCGAGGTCGGCGAAGGTGAGGCGTGCCCGCTCGAGCGCCTTCTTCGCCGCCGGCACGGGCCCCATGCCCATGATGCGCGGCGGTACGCCGGCCACCCCGCTCGATCGGATGCGCGCCAGGGGTCGGAGCCCGTGCGCCCGCGCGTAGGTCTCCGAGGTGATGAGGAGCGCCGCCGCGCCGTCGTTGAGCGGGCTCGAGTTGCCCGCGGTCACGGTCCCGCTCTTCGCGAAGGCGGGCTCGAGCTTCCCCAGCTTCTCGAGCGTGGTTTCGCGCCGGGGACATTCGTCGGCGATCACCGTGCCACCGCCCTCGACCTCGACCGGCACGAGCTCGCCGGAGAAGGCGCCGCCGTCCTGCGCCGCGATCGCCTTGCGGTGGCTGGCGAGCGCGAACCGGTCCTGCGCCTCGCGCGTGATGCGGCCCTCGGCCGCGAGGTTCTCCGCGGTCTGACCGAGCGAGTCGGTGTGGCCGAGCGCCGCGAGGCGCGGGTTCGTCCAGCGCCAGCCGAGGGCGGTGTCGTAGAGGGTGACGTTGCCGCGGGGGTAGGCCCGCTCCGGCCTCGCCATGGCGAGCGGGGCGCGCGACATCGACTCGACGCCCCCCGCCACGAAGACGTGCCCCTCGCCGGCAGCGATCGCCCGCGCCGCCTGCGCCACCGCCTCGAGCCCCGAGCCGCAGAGCCGGTTCACCGTCACCGCGGCGACGGTCTCCGGGTAGCCGGCCAGCAGCGCGGCCATGCGCGCCACGTTGCGGCTGTCCTCGCCGCCCTGGTTCGCGCAGCCGAGCCAGACGTCCTCGACCTCGCTCGCCGGCACGCCGGTGCGGGCGAGCACGGCCGCGAGCGGCACCGCGGCGAGATCGTCGGGGCGGACGCCAGCGAGCCGTCCTCCGACCCGCCCGATGGGCGTCCGCACCGCGTCGATGATCCAGGCTTCGGCCATGAGGTTGCCCCTTCAGAGTGGGTAAGAGATGCGCACGATCCCTTCCTGGTCGGGGTCCGAGAGCGAGAAGCCCGCGAACCGCCTCGCCAGCTCCAGCATCGACGAGTTCCCGGCCAGGACGTCTCCGGCGAGCTGCTTCGTCCCGCGGCTGCGGCAGTATGCGATCGCCTTGCGCAGGAGGTGCGCGCCGAGCCCGCGGCGCTTGAGATCGGAGCGGACGACGATGGACAGCTCGGCCGATTCGTTCGCCGGGTCGGCGACGGTCCGGACGACCCCGATCGTCTCCGTGCCACCCCGCGGCGATGGGCGCGTCGCGACGAACGCCATCTCGCGGTCGTAGTCGACCTGCGTCAGGCGGGCGAGCTGGGTGCGCGGCATCGATCGGACGTAGTGGAAGAAGCGGAAGTGGCTGTCCTCGGGCGACAGGCTCGCGATGAACTCGATGTGCGACGCCTCGTCCTCCGGGCGGATCGGACGCAGCAGCACCTCGGTTCCGTCGCGCAGCGTCACCGTCTCGTCGAGACCCTCGGGGTAGGGCCGGATGGCGAGCCGCTCGGGGCCACGGCCGGTCGCGCGCGCCACGGCCATGTAGCCGCCCAGCGCGAGGACGCCGCGCTCGTCGGCGAGGAGGGGGTTGAGGTCGATCTCCACGACCTCGGGGATGTCGGCGACGAGCTGGGAGATCTTCATCAGCGTGAGGCAGAGCGCGTCGAGATCGGCCGCGGGGCGGTTGGGGCTCGCCTCGAGCAGCGCGGCGACGCGCGTGCGGGACACCAGCGCGCGCGCCAGGGTCAGGTTGAGCGGGGGCAGGGCGACCGCGAAGTCGTGGACGAGCTCGGTGTCGCGCCCCTCGCCGAAGAGGATGACGGGGCCGAACAGCGGGTCCACCGCCGCGCCGATGAAGAGCTCGCGGGCATAGCGCCGGGGCGGCACGCGCTGCACGCTGAAGCCGGTCACCTGCGCGTCGGGCCTCCACCCGGCGACGCGCGCCACCATGCTGCGCGCCGCCTCCTCGACGGCCTCGGCGCTCTCGAGCGATCGGGCGATCCCGCCCACCTCGCGCTTGCGGCGCACCTGGGGCGAGCGGATCGCGACGTCCACCGGGAACCCGAGCGCGCGCGCGACGCGGCCGGCCTGCTCGGGGGTCTCGACGACCTCGATCTCGCCGACCGGGACGCCATAGGCCGTGAGGACCCCGATCGTCTCCGTCGCCTTGAGGAAGTCGCGCCCCTCGTCGAGCGCCGCCCGGATGATGCGGCGCGCGGCCTCACGATCGACCTGGAACTCGACCGGGACGGCGGGCGGGAGCTGGATGAGGGCTTCGGAGCTGCGGCGATGGCTCACCAGCGTGCGGAAGGCGCGCGCGGCCTCCGCGGGCGTGTCGAAGAGGGGCACGCCGGCGTCGACGAGCAGGCGGCGGGCGGGCGCGACCGACTCGCCGCCGCCGAAGGAGGCGAGGACGTGGCCCCGATGCGCGGCCGTCGCCTGGAGGATCGCGCGCGCCGCTTCGGTGCTGCTGGCGAGCGTGCTCGGCGTGTGGATCGCGAGCACGGCGTCGAACTCCCTGCTGTCGAGGAGGGCCTCCAGGACGGCCGCGTAGCGCTCCCCCGGCGCGTCGACCAGGATGTCGATCGGGTTACGGCCATCCCAGCCCGGCGGAAGTACGGCCCGGAGCCGCGCCGCCAGCGTCTGGGAGAGCGGCGCGACGCTGAGCCCGCCGGTGAGGAGCTCGTCCGCCACGATGAGGCCGACTCCGCCCCCGTTGCTCACGACCGCGAGGCGCTCGCCGGAGAGCGGCCGCGCGTGCGCCAGCGTCTGGACGGCGTCGAACAGCTCGCCGATGTCGCGGACCCGCACGATGCCGGCGCGGCGGAGGGCGGCGTCGAAGACGTCGTCGGGGGTCACGAGCGAGAGGGTGTCGGCGGAGAGGGCGCGCGGGGTGCTGCCCCGGACCGCTCCGCGGCCGGCCTTGATGGCGAGGACCGGCTTGTTGCGCGCCGCTCCGCGCGCGGCCGCCATGAAGCTGCCGCGCTCCCGGAGCGACTCGACGTAGAGCAGGATCGCGCGCGTCTCGGGATCGCTCCCGAGGTAGTCGAGCACCTCGCCGAACCCGACGTCCGAGGCGTCGCCGAGCGAGACGAAGTGGGAGAACCCGACGCGCCGCGGGTGCGCCCAGTCGAGGAGCAGCGTGCCGACGGCGTCCGACTGGGACACGAACCCGACCTGGCCGGGCAGCGCCGCCACCCGCGAGAAGCTGGCGTTGAGCCCGATGTGCGGGGAGAGGATACCGAGCGTTCCACCGCCCAGCAGCCGGACGCCGTGCTGGCGTGCCGTGGCGAGGGTGCGCTCCTCGACGGTGCACCCGTCGGGGCCGCGCAGCGTGCCGAGCCCTCGTGCGACCACGAGGGCCGCTCTCGTCCCGAGCGCGCCGAGCTCGTCGACGAGGTCGGGGATCGTCTCGGGAGGCGAGCAGAGGATCGCGAGATCCGGCACGCGCGGGAGGCTCGCGACGTCCGGGTAGGTGAGCACGCCCGCCACCGCGTCGTGGCGTGGGTTCACCGGCATGATCGGACCGTCGAAGCCGCCGGCGAGCAGGTTCCGCACGATGACGTTGCCGACGCGGTGGGGTCGGTTGTTGGCGCCGACGACCGCGACGGAGCGCGGGCGGAACATGTGCTCGAGAGGGACGGTCATGGGCTCCTCGCAGCCCGGCCGGCCGCGCACACCGCGGCCACCAGGCTCGCAGCCCAGTATACGAGGGAGGTCGTCGGCGCAGTCGGCTCACGCGTCGGACGCGCCGCCGTGGGGGGCCGGCGGGTCCGAGGGGAGGTCCGGCCGGCGGTCCGCCGGCGCCACGCCCAGGCCTCCGCCGCGTTCACGACGAGAACGCCTGGAGTCCGGTCTGCGCGCGCCCGAGGATGAGCGCGTGGATGTCGTGCGTGCCCTCGTAGGTATTCACGGCCTCCAGGTTCATGACGTGCCGGATGACGTGGAACTCGTCCGCGATCCCGTTGCCGCCGTGCATGTCGCGCGCGAGGCGCGCGATGTCGAGCGCCTTGCCCGCGCTGTTGCGCTTCACGAGCGAGATCATCTCCGGGGTGGCCCGGTGCGCGTCCATGAGCCGGCCGGCGCGGAGGCACGCGTGGAGCCCGAGGGTGATCTCGGTCTGCATGTTGGCGAGCTTCAGCTGGACGAGCTGGGTCGCCGCGAGCGGCCGGCCGAACTGCTTGCGCTCGAGGGTGTAGGCGCGCGCGGCGTGCCAGCAGAACTCCGCCGCGCCGAGCGCTCCCCATGCGATGCCGTAGCGGGCGCGGGTCAGGCAGCTCAGCGGACCCTTGAGTCCGGTCACGCCGGGCAGGAGCTGGGCCTCGGTGACGGGCACCTCGTCCATCACGATCTCGCCGGTGATGGAGGCGCGCAGGCTGAACTTGCCCGCGATCTTGGGGGCGGAGAGCCCCTTCATCCCCTTCTCGAGGACGAAGCCGCGGACCTTGCCTTCGTCGTCCTTCGCCCAGACCACGAGCACGTCGGCGATGGGTGAGTTCGTGATCCACGTCTTCGTGCCCGTGAGCACCCAGCCGTCGGGGACCCGGCGGGCCCGCGTCTTCATGCTGCCGGGATCGGAGCCCGCGTCCGGCTCCGTCAGGCCGAAGCAACCCACGAGCTCGCCGGAGGCGAGGCGCGGGAGGTACCGCTGACGCTGCTCCTCGCTGCCGTACGCGTGGATGGGGAACATGACCAGGCTCGATTGCACGCTCGCCGCCGAGCGGTAACCGGAGTCGACCCGCTCGATCTCGCGCGCGATGAGCCCGTAGGCGACGTACGACGCGCCGGCACAGCCGTAGCCGTCGATGGTGGGACCGAGCAGTCCGAGCTCGCCGAGCTCGGTCATGATCTCCCGGTCGAAGCGCTCCGATCGGTTCGCCTCCAGCACGCGCGGCATGAGCCGCTCCCGGCAGTAGTCCCGTGCGGTGTCGCGGACGAGCCGCTCCTCCTCGGTGAGCTCGGCATCGAGCAGGAGCGGATCGTCCCACTGGAAGGCGGCGTCTTCGCGGGTGGTCATCAACGGTTCTCCAAACGGTGAGCTTCGGCGGAAGGGGGCTTGACGGTGAATGACGGATTCTGGTACTGGTTTACCTAATTCTACCGGTTCCCGTCAAGCCGAGCCTTCGCCAGCGGCGACGGCGAGCGCGCGGGAGGAGGCCGACATGACGCCGCACCGCTGGGTGATGAGGGCCGTGGGCGAGCCGATGGTCCGGGAACCGCTGCAGCTCGATCCCCCCCTGCCTGGCCACGTGCAGGTGGAGGTCGCGGGGTGCGGCGTCTGCCACACCGACCTCGGCTACCTCTACGACGGCGTCCGGACGAACCAACCGCTCCCGCTCGTGCTGGGCCACGAGATCAGCGGCCGCGTGGTCGCGGCCGGCGCCGGCGCGGAGGGCTGGCTGGGCAAGGCCGTCATCGTCCCCGCGGTGATCCCGTGTGGCGAGTGCGACGCGTGCCGCCGCGGGAAGGGGACCATCTGCCCCAGCCAGAAGATGCCGGGGAACGACATTCACGGCGGGTTCGCGACGCACCTCGAGGTGCCGGCACGTGGTCTGTGCGCCGTCGACGAGGTGCGGCTCGCGAAGGTCGGGCTCACGCTGGCGGACGTGTCGGTCGTCGCCGACGCGGTCACGACCCCGTACCAGGCGGTGACGCAGGCCGGAGTCGGTCCCGGGCAGGTCGTGGTCGTGATCGGCGTGGGGGGCGTCGGGAGCTACTGCGCCCAGATCGCCGCCGCGCTCGGCGCCACCGTCGTCGCGGTCGACGTCGATCCTCGGAAGCTCGAGGCCGTGGCGGCCCATGGCGCCTCGAGGACGTTCAACCTGCGAGAGACCGAGCCGAAGAACCTCAAGAAGGAGATCGGCGCCTTCGCGAAGGCGAAGGGCTTGCCCTCGCGCGAGTGGGTGATCTTCGAGTGCTCGGGGACCGCCGCCGGCCAGGCCACCGCCTTCGGGCTCCTCGTGCACGGCGCGACGCTCGGCGTGGTGGGCTTCACGATGGACAAGGTCGAGCTGCGCCTCTCGAACCTCATGGCCTTCCACGCGCGCGCTCTGGGGAACTGGGGCTGCGCTCCCGACCTCTACCCGGCCGCCCTCGACCTCGTCCTCGACGGCCGGGTGAAGCTCGCGCCCTTCGTCGAGCGCCATCCGCTCTCCGAGATCAACCGGGTGCTCGCGGACGTCCACGAACGGAAGCTGACCCGCCGGGCCATCCTCGTCCCGGCGTAGGAGATCCCATGTCCCAGAAGACCGAAGCCGTCGTCAGGTCCACCGCTCCCGGAGAGCTCAAGGATCACGACCTCGCGCCGTCGCCGCGAGCGGAGGGGGTCCGGTTCGAGAAGCGCCCGGCGCGCCGCCCCGACGGCGGCGAGGTGCCGGGGCTCTACAACGCGTGGATCACCCTCGACAACCCCTCCCAGTACAACTCGTACACGACCGAGATGGTGAAGGCGGTGATCCTCGCCTTCCGCGCCGCTTCGAACGCCCGGGACGTCGTGGCCGTGGTCTTCACCGGCGCTGGCGACAAGGCGTTCTGCACCGGCGGAAACACGAAGGAGTACGCCGAGTACTACTCGGGCAATCCCCAGGAGTACCGGCAGTACATGCGCCTCTTCAACGACATGGTGAGCGCGATCCTCGCCTGCGACAAGCCGGTCATCTGCCGCGTCAATGGCATGCGCATCGGCGGCGGGCAGGAGATCGGGATGGCCTGCGACTTCAGCGTCGCCCAGGACCTCGCCCGGTTCGGCCAGGCCGGGCCGAAGCACGGCTCCGCGCCGATCGGGGGCGCGACGGACTTCCTCCCCGTGCTGGTGGGGGTGGAGCGGGCCATGGAGTCGGGCGTGCTGTGCGAGCCCTGGTCGGCGCACCGCGCCTACCGCGAGGGCCTGATCACCGACGTCGTCCCGGCGCTGAAGGTGGACGGCAAGTTCGTCGCGAACCCGCTCGTCTGGACGGACCGGCTCGTCGACGAGTTCGGCCGCCTCGTGCACGGCGACCCCAAGACCGGGGCCGCGCTGACGGCGGGCAAGGAGCTCCTCAAGCGTGGGACGGTCGACCTCTCGCTCCTCGACGAGCGCGTCGAGCAGCTCTGCTCGAAGCTCCTCCTCACCTTCCCGGATTGCACCACCAAGACGATCGAGGAGCTCCGCAAGCGGAAGCTGGAGGCGTGGGACGCCAACAAGGAGGGCTCACGCGCCTGGCTCGCGCTCAACATGATGACCGAGGCGCGGACCGGGTTCCGGGCCTTCAACGAGGGGACGAAGGACGACCGCGAGGCGGATTTCGTGGCGCTGCGCCAGGCCCTCGCGCGCGGCGCGCCCTGGACGCCCGAGCTGACGGACAGCCTCCTGCCCGCGGCGCGCGAGCCGAAGGGGGCGCGGTGATGGCCACCCCGCCCCTGGAGGTCTGGCGCGACCGCGGTGGTCACCTGCTTCGGCTGCGGCTCAGCCGCCCGAAGGCCAACGTGATCGACGCCGCGATGATCGCGGCGCTCGACGCCGAGCTCGCGGCGGCCGCCGGCGACCTCACCCTCGACGGCAGCGACCCGGGCGCCGTCCTCGCGCTGCGCGGGGTGCTGATCGAGGCGGCGGGTCCGAACTTCAGCTTCGGCGCGAGCGTCGAGGAGCACCTGCCCGGCCAGGTCGAGGCGATGCTGGCGCGGTTGCACGGGCTCGTGCTCCGGATGCTGGCGTTCCCGGTCCCGATCCTGGTGGCGGTGCGCGGCCAGTGCCTCGGAGGCGGCCTCGAGCTCGCGACGGCCGGCCACCTTCTCTTCGCCGCGCCCGACGCGCGCCTCGGGCAGCCCGAGATCGCGCTGGGCGTCTTCGCGCCCGTCGCGTCCTGCCTCCTCCCCGAGCGCATCGGGCCCGCCGCGGCGGAGGAGCTGCTCCTCTCGGGCCGCTCGATCGACGGCGAGGAGGCGCTCAGCCTCGGGCTCGTCAACCGCGTGGCCGCGGACCCCGAGGCGGCCGCGCTCTCCTTCTTCGACGAGCACCTGGCGAAGCGCTCGGCCTGCGCGCTGCGCTACGCCGCGACCGCGGCGCGGTTCGACCTCGTCGAGCGGGTGCGGGCCAAGCTCGGAAGGCTCGAGAAGCTCTACCTCGCCGAGCTCATGTCGACCCGCGATTCCGTGGAAGGGCTGACCTCGTTCATGGAGAAGCGGGCACCGCGATGGGAGGACCGTTGAACATGACCGCCACCACCCAGACCACGGCCGCCCTCGTCGAGCGCTGCCGGGCGCTGTTCGAGGACCTCCACTTCGAGTCCGCTCGTGCGTGGAAGAAGGCGGCGCCCGGCCGCCACGTCGTCGCGTACATGCCCATCTACGTGCCGCGCGAGATCATCCACGCCGCGGGGATGCTGCCGCTCGGGATCCTGGGCGGCGGTGAGGACCTCGAGGTCATTCACGGCGACGCGTACTACCAGAGCTACATCTGTCGAATCCCGCGCTCGACGCTCGAGCTCGGGATCACGGGTCGCCTCGACTTCGTGGACGGGTTCCTGTTCCCCTCCATCTGCGACGTGATCCGAAACCTCTCCGGCATCTGGAAGCTGCTCTTCCCGGAGGTGTACGTCCGCTACTTCGACGTCCCGCAGAACTACGACGACGGGGTCGGCGGGGAGTACTACGTCCGCGAGCTGCAGGAGCTGCGGGACGGGCTCGCCAAGCTGGCCGGGCGGGAGATCGGCGACGACGCGCTGCGCGCCTCCATCGCCGTCTACAACGAGAACCGCCGCCTCACCCGCGACGTGTACGCGCTCCGGGCGCAGGCCCCCTGGATGGCGCCGACCTCCGAGGTGTACCTCCTGATGCGCGCGGGCATGGTGCTGCCCGTCGAGGAGCACAACCAGCTCCTCCGGGAGTACCTGGCGGCCGCGCGGCGCGAAGCGCGCCCGAAGCGCGACAACTGCCGCATCGTGATGAACGGCCTCTTCTGCGAGCAGCCGCCGTTCAACCTCATCAAGGCCATCGAGATGTCGGGCTGCTACGTGGTCGACGACGACTTCATGCTGGTGAACCGCTGGCTGCTCGACGACGTCGCGACCCAGGGCGATCCGATCGCGGCGCTCGCCTCGGCGTTCCTGCACCGCTCCGCCGAGACGTCGGCCAAGTACCAGCCGGTGCGGGAGCTGAAGGGCAAGTTCCTGGTCGACTCGGTGAAGGACAACCACGCCGAGGGCGTCATCTTCGCCGCGCCCAGCTTCTGCGATCCGGCGCTGCTCGACCGACCCATGCTGGAGAGCACCCTCGACCGGGTCGACGTGCCGCACATCGGGTTCAAGTACGCGGAGAACTCGGGGCAGATGCAGCCCGTCCGCGAGCAGGCCGGGACGTTCGCCGACTCGATCAAGCTCTGGAGCACGCCATGACCGCCAAGATCCAGCCTCCCCGCCCCGCGCCCGCCACGAAGGAGGTCGTCAAGGAGGAGTCGCAGGTCAAGCAGAAGGAGATGATCGCGCGGAACTACGATCTGCTCACGGACACCGCGAACAACGGCAAGAAGGTCGTGTCGACGTTCGTTCCGGGGAACCTGAACGAGCTGATCATGTGCTTCGACATGCTGAACAACCTCCCGGAGATCAACGCCATTCAGAACGGGATGAAGAAGCTCTCCGGCGACTACATCGCCGAGGCGGAGAAGCGCGGCCACTCCGAGGACGTCTGCACCTACGTGAAGGCCGACCTCGGGATGATGGCGAAGGGAAACCTCGCTCCCAACGGCAAGCCGATGGGCAAGCCCGACCTCCTGCTCCTCTCGTACACGGGGTGCTTCACCTTCATGAAGTGGTTCGAGCTCCTGCGCGAGGAGTACAAGTGCCCGACCGTCATGCTGCACGTGCCCTACCAGGGTGACGGTCACCCCACGCAGAACATGCGGGACTACATCGTCAAGCAGCTCAAGAACGACGTGATCCCCGCGCTGGAGAAGGCTTCGGGCGTGAAGTTCGACATCGACCGGCTCCGCGGCTACCTGCGCGAGTCGGCCCGGGCCGAGGACGACCTGGTGGCCGTCCTGGAGAGCGCGAAGCACAAGCCGTCGCCCATCGACTCGTACTTCGGGGGCGTCTACTACATCGGGCCGATCTTCACCGCGTTCCGCGGCACGCCCGACGCGACCGAGTACTACCGCCTGCTCCGCGCGGAGGTCGAGGAGCGCATCCGCCTCGGTCTCGGACCGATCACGCCCGAGGGCGACATGAAGTCGCAGAAGTACCGGCTCGTCGTCGAGGGGCCGCCCAACTGGACCAGCTTCCGGGACTTCTGGAAGATGTTCTACGACGAGGGCGCCGTCGTCGTCGCCTCGAGCTACACCAAGGTCGGCGGGCTCTACGACCGCGGCTTCCGCCACGACCCCGACCACCCGCTCGAGTCGCTCGCCGATTACTGCCTCGGCGTCTACACGAACCACAGCCTCCCGCAGCGCGTCGGCCTGCTCGAGCAGTACGTGCGGGATTACGAGGCGGACGGGCTCCTCATCAACTCCATCAAGAGCTGCAACAGCTTCTCGGCGGGGCAGCTCATGATCATGCGCGAAATCGAGAAGCGCACCGGCAAGCCCGGCGCGTTCATCGAGACCGACCTCGTCGACCCGCGCTACTTCTCCGCAGCGAACGTGAAGAACCGGCTGGAGAGCTATTTCCAGATGATCGACCAGAAGCGGCGGGCCGTCCCCTCGGCGGCGTGAGAAAGGAGTCGACCATGAGGTGCTTCATCGGTATCGACCTCGGTTCGACGACCACCAAGGCGGTGGTCATGGACGAGGGTGGCGAGGTCCTCGGGCGCGGGATCACCAACTCGCGGTCCAACTACGACACGGCCGCGGCGGTCTCCAAGCAGGAGGCGCTCATCGGCGCCCGCTTCACGCTGTTCCGCCGGGCCCTCGAGGGCGTGCCGGCGCTCTCGGGCAAGCTCGACGCCTTCCTCTCCGAGCTGGAGCGCAACTTCCGGCACGTGCAGTTCCTGGAGCAGCTCGACGACCTGGAGGCGACGAGCCTGAAGCACAGCAGCGGCTTGCGGTTCCTGGGCCGCGAGAAGGCGCTGGCGGAGGCGCTCGCGGAGGTGTTCCGGCAGCTCCGCCACGACTCGGCCGAGGTGTTCGCGCCGGGGGCGCGGCGACGCTCGGACTTCTTCCGGGATATCGCCGGCTCGCGCTTCATGGCCGCCGCCGAACCGACCTGCAAGTCGGCGGGGCTCTCGTTCGACCTCATGCTCAACGTCTACGACAAGTCGATCATCGAGGTGGAGAACCGCCCGCCCGGCGGCGCGATGGAGGGCAAGTTCCTCAAGGCGCTCGGGAACACGGCCCAGGCGTGCGGCGCGGAGTGGGGCTCGAGCGCGGCGCCCGTGGCGGCCGTGGCGGCCGACGCCGTCGAGCAGCCGGTCCGGGCCGCGCTCGCGATCCCGCTCGAGGAGACGTACGTCGTCGGGACCGGCTACGGCCGCGTGCGCCTGCCGTTCCCCAAGGAGCACATCCGGTCCGAGATCCTCTGCCACGGGCTCGGGGCGCATATGATGTACGCGGGGACGCGCACGGTCCTCGACATCGGCGGCCAGGACACGAAGTCCATCCAGGTCGACAAGGACGGCATCGTCGAGAACTTCCAGATGAACGACCGCTGCGCCGCCGGGACGGGGCGCTACCTCGGCTACGTCGCCGACGAGATGAACATGGGCCTGCACGAGCTCGGCCCGCTCGCGCTCAAGGCCCAGAAGACGCTCCGGATCAACTCGACGTGCACGGTGTTCGCCGGCGCCGAGTTGCGCGACCGGCTCGCGCTGGGCGACAGGCGCGAGGACATCCTGGCGGGCCTGCACCGCGCCATCATCCTGCGCGCCATGTCGATCATCTCGCGGTCGGGCGGCATCCGCGATCAGTTCACCTTCACGGGCGGCGTCGCGAAGAACGAGGCCGCGGTCCGCGAGCTTGGCAAGCTCGTGAAGGAGAACTACGGCGACGTCACCATCAACATCAACCCGGACTCGATCTACACCGGCGCGCTGGGGGGCTCGGAGTTCGCCCGCCGCGCCGTCACCGCCTGAGCCCTCGAGGACACCATGGCCATCACCGCAGGGATCGACGTGGGCACCGGGTGCGTGAAGGCGGCGCTGTTCGAGGTCGAGGAGGGGCAGTCGCGCTGGATCGGGCGCGGCGTCGAGCGCATCCGCCAGCGCGACCCTTACCGGCTCGCCGAGGAGATGTTCGACGCCGTCCTGAAGGAGGCGAAGGTCGCTCGCGCTGACGTCGCCTACGTCGCGACCACCGGCGACGGCGAGAGCCTGTCCTTCAGCACCGGTCACTTCTACTCGATGACGACGCACGCACGCGGGGCGATCTTCCTCGAGCCCGCCACCCGAGCGGTGCTCGACGTGGGCGCGCTCCATGGCCGCGCCATCCGCACCGACGAGCGCGGGAAGGTGCTCGCGTACCGCATGACGAGCCAGTGCGCCTCCGGCTCGGGCCAGTTCCTCGAGAACATCGCCCGTTACCTCGGGATTGCGCAGGACGAGATCGGGACCCTCTCGCAGCAGGGCAAGGACCCGGAGAAGGTCTCGTCGATCTGCGCGGTGCTGGCGGAGACGGACGTCATCAACATGGTGTCGCGCGGTATCTCCGCGGCCAACATCCTCAAGGGGATCCACGTCTCCATGGCGCAGCGGCTCGCTTCGCTGCTCAAGGGCGTCAACGCCCAGAGTGGGGCGGTCCTCATGACGGGCGGGCTCGGCCTCGACACCGGCCTCGTCGCGGCGCTCCGCGAGGCAGTGGCCGAGAGCCGCGTGCCGGTCGAGGTGAAGTGCCACCCGGACGCGATCTTCGCCGGGGCCATCGGCGCCGCGCTGTGGGGAGCCTTCCGGCACGAGAAGCTCGCCAGCCAGCAGCGGATGGCCCTCGCTTCCTAGGCGCGCGGGAGATGGACATCGTGAGAGCAACGGAGACGACGATCCGCCCGCTGGTCGCGGCCGACCTGGAGGCGGTGGTGAAGATCGACCGCGAGCGGAGCGGGCGCGCGCGGACGAAGTTCTACGCGAGGCGCTTCCAGGCGCTCGCCCGGAACCTACGCTGGGGGGTGGCCGTGGCGGCCGAGCGGGACGCGCGCGTCGTCGCGTTCGCGTTCGCGCACGTCCTCGACGGCGAGTTCGGCGGCGCGGCGCCGGCCGGCGTGCTCGACGCGATCGGGGTGGCGGCCGAGGTCGAGCGGGAGGGCGTCGCGACCGCGCTGCTCGCGGGCGTGGAGGCGGCGCTCGCCCGGTGCGGCGCGGGTACGCTGCGCACGCAGGCGGACTGGACCGAACACGGCATGGTGGCCTTCTTCGCGGCTTCCGGCTTCCGGCTCTCGCCGCGCGTCATGCTCGAGCGGGCGCTGGAGCGCTCCATCAGCGAGGACGTCGAAGCCGAGGAGGTGCCGGTTCGCTCGATGTCCGAGCGCGATCTGGCGGCCATCATCCGGATCGATCGCAAGATCACCGGGCGCGACCGCACGGCGTACCTGACGCGGAAGACCGCCGAGGTGCTGAACGAGTCGTCCATCCGGATGTCGCTCGTCGCCGAGCGAGACGGGCGGCCGATCGGATTCGTCATGGCACGAGCCGACCTCGGAGAGTTCGGGCGCACCGAGCCCACCGCGGTGCTCGACACCATCGGCGTCGACCCAGACTACGCACGTCGGGGCGTCGGGCGTGCCCTCGTCGAGCAGCTCCTGAGCAACCTGGCGAGCCTGCGCGCCGAGCGCGTCGTCACCGAGGTAGGCTGGAACGATCTTCCGCTCCTCGGGTTCCTCGCGCGCACGGGGTTCGCGCACGCGCAGCGGATCGCCTTCGACAAGGACATCGCCTGACCGGAGGGAGGACGGCCATGGCCGAGGGAACCTCGCGCGGCAAGGGTGGCTTCGAGGGTCGGACCGCGCTCGTCACCGGGGGAGCTCGCGGGATCGGCCGCGGCATCGCCGAGCGGCTCGCCGGGCTGGGCGCGGAGGTCCACGTCCTCGACCGGGAACCGGGACCACCGGCCGGCGGCATCCGGTTCCACGCCGTCGACATCGCCGACGGCCAGGCGGTCACCGCCGCCGTCACAGCGCTCCCTTCGCCGCCGCTCCTGCTCGTCAACAACGCGGGCATCACGCGCGATCGGAGCCTCGTCAAGATGAGCGACGACGAGTGGGACTCGGTCATCGAGGTCAACCTGACCGGCGCGTTCCACGTGCTCCGGGCCGTCGCGCCCGGAATGATCGCCGCCGGTTACGGGCGCATCGTGAACGTCGTCTCGATCAACGGCCTGCGGGGAAAGTTCGGGCAGGCGAACTACGCCGCCTCGAAGGCCGGTCTCGTCGGGCTCACCAAGACCGCGGCCCGTGAGCTCGGGCCGAAGGGCGTCACCGTCAACGCGGTCGCGCCCGGGATGGTCCTCACCGAGATGACGCTTGCGCTCGCGGAGGAGTTCCGGCAGCGCGCGCTCGACGAGTCGGTGCTGAAGCGGCTGCCGGAGGTGGAGGACATCGCCGCCGCGGTGCTGTTCCTGCTCTCCGACGCCGCGCGGATGATCACGGGCGAGGTCATCCGCGTCGACGCGGGGCAGTACATCTGAGGCTTCTCAGGTATCGTTCGCGAGCAGCTTCATCAGCGCGTCGATGTCCGGCGGCTTCGCGACGTGCGCATCGAACCCTGCCTCGCGCGAACGCTGGACGTCCTCGGGCTGTGCGTAACCGCTCAGCGCGATCAGGCGCGTGGACCGGAAGGCCTCGTCGCGCCGGAGGGCCCGCGCCACCTCGTAGCCTTGCAGGTCGGGCAGGCCGATGTCGCACAGCACCACATCGGGACGCAGCTCGCGCGCGAGCTCGAGCCCCCTGCGGCCGTCGCGGGAGATGCGCACGCGGTGCCCCTCGAGCTCCAGGACGTCGGCCAGGCTCTGGCCGGCGTCGACGTTGTCCTCGATCACGAGGATCGCGCGAGGTCTCGGCTCCGGGGCGACGACTGGCCCGGAGCGCGTTTCCGCCCCGGGCGCGGTCGCCAGAGGAAGACGGACGAGGAACTCGGCGCCACGCCCGATCCCATCGCTGCGAGCCTCGACCGCGCCGCCGTGGAGCTCGACGAGACTCTTCACGAGCGCGAGCCCGAGGCCGAGGCCGCCTTTGGTCCTGGCGAGCGTCCGGTCAGCCTGCGCGAAGGGCTCGAACATGCGCTCGACGCTCCCAGGGTCCATCCCCAGGCCGTCGTCACGCACGCAGAGCTCGGCTCCGCCGTCCCTCGCGGTGGCGGACACGGTGACGGAGCCGCCGCTCGGCGTGAACTTCACCGAGTTGTGGAGCAGGTTCCCGAGGACTTGCGACATCCGCCTCGGATCCGCGTCGATCCAGAGCGGGCCGAGCGCCATGAGGTCGAGGCGCAGCTCGACACCGGCTCGGGCGAAGACCGAGCGCAGGTCCTCCGTCGTCTTCCGGACGATCTCACGCAGATCCAGCCGCGTCCGGCGCAGCGCGATCTTGCCTCGCGAGATGCGGGTGATGTCGAGCAGGTCGTCGACGAGGCTGGAGAGGTGCGCGGTCTGGCGCTGGATGATCTCCTTGGCCCGCACCGCTTCCTCGCTGCTCGGGGCGGCGCGCTCCAGGAGGTAGATGCTGTTCCGTATCGGCGCGAGCGGATTGCGCAGCTCGTGCGAGAGGACGCCGAGAAACTCGGTCTTGCGACGATCGCCCTCCCGGAGCGCCTCCTGCTCCCGCTTGCGCTGAGTGACGTCGCGTACCACGCTCATCAGCGTGCGCGCGCCGTTCATCGTCGCGCCCACGGATCTCACCTCCACGTCGAAGGTGCCACCGTCCTTCCGGCGGTGGACGGTCTCGAACAGGATGCCCTTCGTGTCGGCGATGGACATCTGTTGCTGGGTCGCTCCCAGGGTCTCCGGGGCGCGGAGGTCGTTGATCGTCAGCGCCAGGAGCTCCTCGCGGCCGTACCCGTACGCCGCGACGGCGGCCGCGTTGGCCTCGATGATGTGCCCGTCCTCCCGGCGCAGGAAGAGCACGATGTCGCCGGTCATGCTGGCGAGGAGCTCGTACCGGCGCAGCGCCTCGTCGGCGCGCCTGCGCTCGGTGACGTCGCTCAGCGAGATCACGGCGCCGGTGTGCTTGCCGTCGAGCAGCAACGGCGTCGCGTTCAGGCTGATCCATCGCGGCTCGTTCCGCCCGCTACGAATTCGCAGGACTTCGCCTCTGATCGTCTCCCCACGGATGGCGGCACGGAACGCCACGACGTCGTCGGATTGGAGTGGACGCCCGTCCTCCGAGGCAATCTCGTACTGATGCATGATCCGGTCCTGGACCGGCGCTCGACGCTCGCTGAGCGGCACCCCGAGAATGCGATCCGCGGCCGGGGTGGAACGGATGGTATGACCGTCCCGGTCGTAGACGATCACGCCGTCGCCGACGCAGTTGAGGATCGCCTCCAGCTCTGCGGCCTGGGCCCTGGCCCGTTCCTCGCGCCCTCGCAGCGTCTCCTCGGCGTCCTTGCGGTCGGTGATGTCCAGGCTGACCCCGACGTGGCCGAGGAACTCCCCCGTCTCCGTGTGACGCGGCTGGCCGTAGGAGGCTATCCAGCGCCACACCCCGTCCTTCCGCCGGACCCTCGCCTCACCGGTGAAGGGCGAGCGCTCCCGGATGGCTTCGACGAAGCCTTCCAGATACCCGGCCGCGTCTTCCGGATGAACGAGCGGCCGCCACTTCGTCCCTTCGACCTCCTCGAGCGTGACACCGAAGAAGTCACGGTACGTCCTGTTGACGAGCTCCTTGTTTCCACGCGCGTCGGTCACCCATAGAATGACAGGCGACTCGTCCGCCATCGTCCGGAACCGAGCCTCGGAAGCGCGCAGGGCGAGCTCATGTGACGCCGCGTCGCGACGGACCGCTCGTGTGGTGATGAGCAGGCCCGTCCCACCGGCCATGGGGACCGGCGCGATGCTCTCGTCGCACCACGTCTCTCGACCCTGGACGCCTCGTGAAGGGCAGGGGACCTCGACGACGTGGCCGGCGCGAGCGCGGTCGTGCACCTCGCGAGTATCGGGGAACAGCTCGACGAAGTTGGCACCGAGAACGTCGTCCAGCGACAAGCCGGCGAGGCGTAGCCAAGCCCCGTTTGCGCGGAGGATGCTGCCGTCCGGCGCGACGAGGCACCGGCCGGCCAGCGCATCGTCGAACAAGAGATCGAGGAGAGGACTCGTCCACGGCGGCATCGCTGCGGGCATCGTGGTCGCCCCCCGGAAAAGACAAACTCTACCTAAGTCGCGGCGGAAGAACGGTATCTTTTCGCGTCATGGAGGCGTCATCGATGTCCACCCAGGAGAACGGCGGCGCGATTATCGCCGCGGCGCTCGTGCGCGCCGGCGTGCGCCACCTCTTCACCCTGTGCGGCGGGCACATCTCGCCGATCCTGGTCGAGTGCAAGCGCCACGGCCTCAAGGTCGTCGACATGCGCGACGAGGGGAACGCCGTGTTCGCCGCCGACGCGGTGGCGCGCATGACCGGAGTCCCCGGCGTCGCTGCGGTCACCGCCGGGCCGGGAGTCACGAACTGCGTCACCGCGCTCAAGAACGCGCAGATGGCGCAGTCGCCGATCCTCCTCGTCGGAGGCGCCACCGCGACCCTCCTGAAGGGGCGCGGGTCGCTGCAGGACATCGATCAGCTCTCCCTGATGAGACCGCTCACCAAGTGGGCGACGCGCGTCACCACCCTCAACAACCTCGGCCCCACGGTCGAGCGCGCCCTCGAGGTCGCCAGGAGCGGCGTGCCCGGGCCGGTGTTCGTCGAGGTCCCGGTCGACCTCCTCTACACGGAGGTGACGGTGCGCGAGTGGTACGTCCGCGAGACCGGCGTGCGGAACGCCAAGGGGCTCGGGGCGCGCGCGCTCGGCCTCTACCTCGAAGGACATCTGCTCCGGCAGTTCCATGCACCCCGGGTGCCGGCCGTCATCGACGTGTCGGCCCCGAGCATCCACCTGCCGCAGCTCCGGAAGCTGCGACCTCGCGTGAATGGGGTCGCAGCGCGCCTGGCGCGCGCCAGGCGGCCGGTGATGGTCATCGGCAGCCAGGCTCTCGTGAACTGCAAGGACCCGGATCGCATCGCGCGGGCCGTGCGCGCGCTCGGAGTGCCCACCTTCCTCGGCGGCATGGCGCGCGGGCTGCTCGGCCGCAACGACCCGCTGCAGTTCCGTCACGCGCGCGGCAAGGCGCTCGCGGAGGCCGACCTCGTCATCATCGCCGGCTTCCCGTTCGACTTCCGCCTCGGCTACGGCCGCGGCATCGGCCGCAAGGCGTTCCTCGTCGCCGCCAACCTCTCGGGGAGCGAGTTGCGCAAGAACCGCCGGCCGCAGGTCGCGCTGCGCATGCATCCTGGCGAGCTCATCGTCGAGCTCGCCGCCCAGGCCGGAGACGGCGGACGCGGGTGGACCGACTGGCTCGGCTCGCTGCGCGAGCGCGAGGCGGCGCGCGACGCCGAGATCGCCAGGGAGGCGAAGACGCCGGGCGAGCTGGTGAACCCGCTCGAGCTCTTCCTGCGCCTCGAGGAGAAGATGGCCGACGACGCCGCGCTGGTCGTCGACGGCGGCGACTTCGTGTCGACGGCGGCCTACACGCTGCGCCCGCGCGCGCCGCTCGCCTGGCTCGATCCAGGCGTCTTCGGCACCCTCGGCGTCGGCGGCGGTTTTGCGGCCGGCGCGGCGCTGGTCAAGCCGGGGCGCGAGGTGTGGCTCATCTACGGCGACGGGTCATCGGCGTACAGCCTGGCCGAGTTCGACACCTTCGCACGGCACGGGCTCGCGCCCATCGCGGTGATCGGCAACGACGGTTCGTGGCAGCAGATCGCCCGCGAGCAGGTGGAGCTGCTGGGGGACGACGTCGGCACGGTGCTCCCGCGCTGCGACTACCACAAGGTCGCCGAGGGCTACGGTGGCGCCGGGCTCCTGCTCACCGACGGCGCCCGGATCGACGAGACGCTCGACCGCGCCAAGGCCCTTTCACTCGCCGGCAAGCCGGTCTGCATCAACGTGCACATCCGCAGGAGCGACTTCCGCAAGGGCTCCATCTCGATGTGACGGCGCGCCCGCTCGTTCGAAGAACGCGGTAGCCCGAAGCCGCTCCCTGCGCTGGCACACGAGAGGCCGTCCGCGCCGGTGAGGCCCCGCCGATCGCCTCCACCCGAAGCCCCGCGTCACCAGCCCGGCGACGGATGAGCCGAGTGCGGCCGGTGCTCGAAAACAGTAGGTACAGCGCAACAGGATGGACCTCCGCTGGCGCTTGGCCAGCGCGCGACGCCTCCATCGCCTTCCCGACCTGCCGGTTGGCGGGCGGCGTTGCGGCCATCCCTTGGACTCACGCCCGGACGCCCGCTCGCAGCACAGGCGCTGCCTGAGCAGGAAGAGAGGCTCACGAGACTCTGGACGATCGGTCAGCTGCCGGAGCAGGACCGGAGGCTCACGAAGCGTCAGCGATC
>Ga0306923_10000328_pt1 | contig 36287 bp, 34 predicted proteins | sample sta12Can44000108_FD_203841 | JGI IMG/M metagenome (GOLD analysis project Ga0306923, IMG submission 203841) | Lab enrichment of tropical soil microbial communities from Luquillo Experimental Forest, Puerto Rico - statanox.12C.anox.44.000.108 (v2)... | ecosystem: Environmental > Terrestrial >... | reverse complement strand
AGGGTGGATTCGTGCGGGCCCACTTCGACCTTAAAGACGCGGACGTACTCGTTTTCGAGGGCGAGATGGTGGTGGGCTTCGTTGGTGATCTCCACTTCGGAGGGGGCTTGGACGAAGGCGAAGACAACGACGACCAGAAAGAGAGCGGCTCGTTTCATGGGGCGGGATTTTAGCTCAATACGCGAGGAGCAGCTATCTCCGAAAGCGGGAGATCACGTAGAGGATCAGCGAGAGTGCCACGCTGACGAGGATGGACGTGGCCAGGGGAAAATAGACGGTGGTGTTTTTCCCGCGGTAGACAATGTCGCCGGGAAGCTTGCCTAGGGGTAGTCCACTGCGTCCCATCAGCATGACGCCCACACCGGCGATCACGAGCAGGCCGCCGATGATCACGAGGAGTTTGCCGAGGTCGGTCATCGATAACCAGTCTAGTACGAAAGGCCTTTCGTTCGACGCGGTCGGCACACGCCGCGACAACCTGTGTCGCGGCGGTCCCCATGCGGTCTGCACCCGACGCGGGAGCCCGCGCTACAAACCCTTGCGATACACTGCCCACGTGGCGAGCATCGATCAACTCGGGTTCAGCTTCCGTCCACCGGAGCGGAAGGTTTGGACGGTGCGCGAGCTGGTCTCGGCGGTGCGCACGCACATTGAGCGCGAGTACTCGGATGCGTGGGTGGAGGGGGAGATTTCGAATCTGCGGGCGCAGAGTTCGGGGCATCTTTATTTCACGCTGAAGGACGAGGGTGGGCAAATCAGCATTGTGATGTTCCGCTCGTCGGCGCGATTGCTGCGGTTTCGTCCGGCGGACGGCATGCAGGTTGTGGTGCGCGGGCGGGTCACGGTGTATGAGGAACGCGGGCAGTTGCAGGTCATTGCCGAGTATCTGGAGCCGAAGGGCGCGGGCGCGCTGCAGATTGCATTTGAGCAGCTGCGGGCGAAGCTGGGCGAGGAAGGCTTGTTTGCGGCGGAGCGGAAGAAGGCGATTCCGGCGCTGCCGCGGGGGATCGGCATTGTGACCTCGCCGCAGGCGGCCGCGCTGTGGGATATTCTGCGGATTCTGGAGCGGCGGCATCGGACGGCGAACGTGGTGATCTATCCGGCGCAGGTGCAGGGGGAGGCGGCCGCAGCGGAAGTGGCGGCGGGAGTGCGGTATTTCAACCGGGCGCGGTCGGTGGAGGTGATCGTGATCGCGCGGGGCGGCGGGTCGTTCGAGGATCTTGTCGCGTTTAATGATGAGGGGCTGGCGCGGGTGATTGCGGCGTCGGAGTTGCCGGTGATTTCGGCGATCGGGCACGAGACCGATTTCACGATTGCGGACTTTGTGGCGGACCTGCGGGCACCGACTCCATCCGCGGCGGCGGAGATGGTGATCCTGTCACGGCAACAGGTGGAGGAGCAAGTGGCGGCCCTCGAACGCGAACTGGAGCGCGCGATGCGGTACCGGCTAATGATGGGGCGCCAACATCTCACCGAACTCGCCAAGCATGGGGCGTTCGGTCGCATGATGGAGCTGATTGGACGGCGGCAGCAGCGCGTGGACGATCTTACGAACCGGATGACCCATGCGCAGCGGGGGATCCTGGAGCGGGAGTGGCGGAGGTTCGAGACATTGGCGGCGGCTGTCCGGCACTACGATCTACGGCTGGTGCTGAGCGGGGTGCGGACGCGGCTGGAAGCTCGGGTAGCAGCGATGGTAGCGGCGGCCCGGGATTTGCTGTTGCGGCGGCGGGCGCGGCTGGAGCGGGTGACGAGCCAGATGGAGGCGCTTTCTCCGGTGGCAATTCTGGAGCGAGGCTATGCGTTGGTCTTTGATGCCTCGGGGAAGTTGGTGAAGGATGCGGGCCAGGTGAAGACCGGAGACGACATTCGGGCAAGAGTAGCGCGGGGAGAGATTGCGGCGACGGTGAAGAAGACGTCGCGGAGGTAGCCGGGGGCGACTCGGTGTCCTGGAAGCAAACCTTAGGAGCTCAGGTCAGCTTTCATGGGCGAGCTTCTGTGCCGGGCGTCGCCCTGGGGACAGGAGTGTCCGCCCCGCCGCTGCATTACAATAAAAGTTCGGCGATCCTTCTGGCCGGCATTAAGAACCAAGGAATCCCCTTGTGATGCACGGACTCGCATGGCCGCACTTATCGGTGACGAATGTCATCGATATCCTGCTGGTCGCGTTCGTGATTTACCAGTTCCTCATGCTGGTGCGCGGAACGCGCGCGGCACCCATGTTGGTAGGCGTGGCCGCGGTGGCCCTTGGGTTCTACATTGCTCGCGTCGGCCGGCTCACGGCACTTACCTGGCTGATCAGTACTCTTGTTCCCTACGTTGTCTTCGCCTTGATCGTCGTGTTCCAGGCGGAGTTGCGACATGCTTTGGCGAACCTTGGCAGCCGGCTCACGCTCAGCCGGGCGCTGAGTTCGGAGTTTGATGCCTACGACGACATAGTGCTGGCCGCGAACCTGTTTTCGCAGAACCAGACCGGCGCTCTGATCGTGATCGAGCGCGAAATCGGGCTGCGCACCTATATCGAGAGCGGCGTGCCTCTCGACGCACGGTTGTCCTACGACCTGTTGGCGACAATTTTCCGGCCGAGCGCGCCCCTGCATGATGGCGCGGTGATCGTGCAGCGCGATCGGATTGCGGCGGCGGCATGTTTCCTGCCCCTATCCATGAACCCAGTGCTGTCGACGCAGATGGGCACGCGGCATCGAGCCGGGATTGGAATCACCGAAGAGACGGATGCAATTGCGGTGATCGTGTCGGAGGAGACAGGGGCGATCAGCCTTGCAATCGCAGGGAATTTTGAGCGTGACCTGACGGTGGAGCAATTGCGCGAGCGGCTGAGCGCGCTGCTGCGGCGGTATGTGCCACCGTCGACGCTGCCCACTCCTATCGCGACCGAGGAAGAGGAGGAAGAGGGGGAGCGTTCCGCCGGGGTGAGAAATCCGGATCAGAGCTTTACCGGGGAACGGTAGAAGAGGGTCGAGGTTTGACGTTCGAGTTTTCAAGTTCCAGAGTCCGGGGAAGGAACTGCCCGAGCTCAGGTTAGCGTCCAAAAGCGGACGCGAACCTGGGGCACCAAGGATTGGAGCGAGTCGAGAACGCGGGCGGGAGCGGCTGTGCCACACAATTCAACTATGTTTGACTTCCTTCAGAGATACGTCTTCGCCCACTTCTCCTACAAGGTCGTGTCGCTGCTGCTGGCGATCGGGCTTTGGTGGGCGGTGTCACACGATCCGGTGGCGGAAGTGGAGGTTACGGTCCCGATCGAGTTTCACAAGATCCCGACAAACCTCGAGATTAGTTCGGTAAACATTCCCGAGGCACAGGTGCGGGTGCGTGGACCGGAGCGCATCATTCACGAGATGAGGGCACAGGAAGTACACGTGGAAATCGACTTGGCAGATGTGAAGACCGGGGAACGGACGTTTGACCTGACAGCGCAGCAGGTGCATCTGCCCCATGAACTGGAAGTGACACAGGTCGTACCGAGCCAGGTTCGGCTGAGTTTTGATGTCGGGATGGCGCGCGAAGTCCCAGTCCAGCCGCGCGTGATTGGGAGCTTTGCCCCTGGTTATCAAATCGCGCGGGTGGTCGCGCAACCGCCGAGCGTGACCATCAGCGGCCCGCGGCAGCGGGTGCAGGCAGTAGAGTCGGCAACGACAGATCCGATAGACGTTTCAGGGAGCATGGACCGGACGGTCCGCGTGAGCAACGTGTTTGTGACGGACCCTATGGTGCAGATCGTGCACCCGGCACCGGTGCGAGTGACGGTGGAGATGGAGAAAACCGAAACCAAGGGAACCCAACCAAAGGAATGAGCCACCCTACACGACAGTTATTCGGCACCGACGGGATTCGCGGCGTCGCGGGCGAATTTCCGCTTACCTATGAGAGCACCTTCGCGATCGGAAAGGCTCTGGGCCATGATCTGACGCGGGGCAACGCCAAGGCGCGCGTGGTGATTGGGCAGGACACGCGCCAGTCAAGCGCTTGGATCGCTGACCGGGTGACATCAGGGCTGGCTTCCGCGGGGGTCTTGGTGGAAAGCGCGGGCGTGATCACGACGCCGGGAGTGGCGTACCTGGCGCGTTCGCGCGGAATGTCGGCGGGAGTGGTGATTTCGGCGTCGCACAATCCCTGGACCGACAACGGGATCAAGGTGTTCTCCGGCAACGGCTACAAACTGCCCGATGAACGCGAGCTGGCCATCGAGCAGGAGATCTTTGCGCTGCTCGAAAAGACAAAGCCCGGAGAGGGGCCGACCGTACAGACCTCCGCAAGTTTGCCCGGCGATGCTTCCCTGCGGGAGGCCTACATTCACTGGCTGGCGCATAGCGTGACAGCCGACCTGAGCAAAATGCGCGTGCTGGTGGACTGCGCGAATGGAGCGGCCACCGCCGAGGCTCCCGGACTGTTTCGCACGGCGCGGGTGAGGGCCGAGTTCCTGCACTCGGCGCCCGATGGCAAGAACATCAACGAACAATGCGGGGCTCTGCATCCCGCGACCGTGGCAGGTGCAATCGCGACGCGCAAGGGCGACTTTGATCTGGGGATCACCTTCGACGGCGACGCCGACCGGGCCCTGTTCAGCGATGCGAATGGGAACGTCGTCAACGGCGATGCGGTGCTGCTGATCGCCGGTCGTGACATGCAGGCGCGGGGCGCCCTTGTGGGAAATACGATAGTCGCGACAACCATGTCGAACATGGGACTGGAGGTCGCGCTGAAGCGCTCGGGCATCGCCATGCTACGGGCGAACGTGGGCGACAAATATGTGCTCGAGGAAATGCTGAAGACAGGAGCCACGCTGGGCGGCGAACAGTCAGGCCATATTCTGTTTCGCGACGGCGATGCTACGACGGGCGACGGCCTGCTGACTGCCCTGCGGTTGATGGAGATCATGGCGCGGAGCAAGAAGAGCCTGACCGAACTGGCGAGCGACATGAAAGTGTTTCCGCAGACGATCCAGAATGTGCGCGTGCGCGAGAAAGTTCCGTTCGCACAGGTTCCGGCAGTGCAGGCGTCGATCGTCAGTGCTGAGAGAGAGCTGGATGGGAATGGGCGCGTAGTGGTGCGGTATTCGGGAACCGAAGCGCTGGCGCGAGTGATGGTGGAGGCCGAGAGCGAGGAGAAGATGAAGGCGCTGGCGAGCTGGATCGCGGGGGCGATCAAAAAGCATTTGGGAGCATAGGAAGGCGGCTGGCAGCTCGTGGCTTGTAGCTAGTCGCTCGGAGCTCTATGGCACTGGTCCGGTGGTTGGCGAATGTTTGGGGACTGGGATGGATGCTGGCGATCGTCGCCACGCTGGCGTGGTTTGTGTACTGGGTGTTTTTGCGGAGGTTGTGGCGGGCAAAGCATATTGCCAATATCCGGCTGCGGCGGATGATCGAGTCGCGCGAAGACCCTGAGAAGTGAGAGTGGCGTCCTCTGAAGGGGACTCTGGACGTTGGTTGGGCAGTACTCCCTGCACTCACTTGCGAGGCTATTTCTTGCAGTCGCTGAAGCGACTGAGGCGGCGTCCGGCTCCCATGCTCCCGCCCACGTTGCGCTTGATGCAACTATGTCAGCCGGGATGAATAGGTTCTACAGAGGGGGATGGTGAGATGGGAGTTTCATCGATCGGCCTTCACTCAATCACCTTAATCTTTCGGCAAGTGTAGGATTGAGGTCATGGCGGAAAATGGACTCCCCTGCTTGGATCTTCTCGAGGCTACGCCTGGAATTCTGCGCGGTCTGATCACCGAGTTGACCGGAGAAGATGCGCGCTGGAAACCGGCGCCCGAGCGCTTCTCCGTCGCCGAAGTGCTGGCCCATCTTTCACATTCCGAGGGCCACTGCTACCGGATGCGCCTCGACCGGTTCTTGGCCGAAACCCGTCCCGAATTCGAGTCCGACGATGCGCAAATGTACCTCGACCTGTACCGCGGTGTCGATCCGGACGAGGCCTTCGACCAGTTCGAAGATCAGCGCGAGACCAACATCGAATTTCTCCGCGGTCTGCCGGACAACGCAGCTAACCGCGTCGCGCTACACCGGGAGTTCGGCGAGATCACGCTGGCGCAGATGTTGAACGAGTGGGCGCTTCATGATCTCGGCCACATTCGACAGGTCGCGGAATTGGTCCGCGCCCGAAAATACCAGGGGGGTGCTGGCCCGATGGCCGCGTCGTATCACCTGAAGCCCTGATCACCGTGAGATTGATCGTTACCATCCTCATTGACCCCTCGAGCCGGGGTGGAACGGATTTTGCGTGTGATGATTCCATAACAATGTCGGCTCCCAGCAGCCGGGTAGACTTTGGAGGCGCAAACCAACCAGAGGGCTCGGAGGAAAGCAGCCGAACATGCTGACTCTAGATTCACTCTTAATGTCAAAGTCTTTTTTTCTCTAGGAGAGGTGCGGAGAACCCTCTCTCTTTTTGTGGTTTCTCAAGCGCAAGCCGCAATCGCATCGATGGCTGGGGTAGCGCGCACAGCCGGGAGCCGTCGTGCGGTTGATTGCTGCGAAACACGCCTCCTTGCCGAAGGCTGCGGACAAGACGCGCATTGCTCCGCAGTAAGGTTTCCTCCGGCAGACGACGTGACGTTCAGACACTCCCACAAAAGTGCCGGGTCTCCGATGAGGTTGATTTTGTATCTTGAGGTCCGGAGAAAACCGGACCTGAACTCAGGGTGTGGTCTCGGAGGAGGAACGAACCGGTCTAGCACCAGTCAACGTTGTAATCTCGCATTATAAGAGGCCGCCCCTTTCGGAGTAGGTTGTCATCGTCGACATGATCACCTACGAAAGGAGCACCCTCGATGGGCAGTGAAAAGTATATTCGGCTGCCGTTTTCGGCATCAATCCAGCTTTGGCACGGCTCGAAAAGCTATCGCGGCCCAGGTGTCAAAGTCAGCATCTTCAAGGAGCCAGCGCCAATGCGATGGCGCATTTTGGCGCACCTGATTTGCAAGGTGCACACCCGATAATCCAGTGGCCCGGGGGTTCACAGTCTGCCATTGTTCGCCATCCACAAACGTGTCCAGGAGTTGAAGAGGGAAATCGCCGACATCCGAGCGGCGAGCCAGACGTATCACAGCGTGCCTCGCCATTCGACGCTGGAAATCAACCAGCAGCTGCAACGAGAACTACGCCTCCAGGAAATCCTCGGCCAGCTAGCCATGTTGAACAAGAAGAACGCGGAATAAGGTTACCCGGACTGTCGTCTCTTCCCCATGGCGATCCGGGGGCAGCTAGGGTTCAGAACTGCGGGCTTCCGCACAAAGGGCAAATAGGCCTCGCCCGTGGAAGTCGCTACTTGACCCCCCATGTCGTCAAGTGGGCCTTTGCCAGTTTGGTTTTGCCCTCTTCCTCGGCCATCGGCTCGATCTCGTTGCGGGCCTTCATTACGCCCATGTGAATGTGTTGCTGAACATAATAGGTCTTGCCCGCCTCCACTTTCAGCGTCAGCAAGCTGTGATTCTCTGCCACCGAACAGAAATAGTGTTCGCCGGGCTCCAAGGTGAAATAGAAATAGTTGTCCCCACGGTTGACCCCTTTCCAGTCGCCATCGACCGCCAGTTTGGTCTGGACCTTGTTTCCCATCATCGAAGGCCTCAGGACATAGACCAGCGCCTTATCGGCAGGTTGGTCCGGAGTAGGATGCCGGCTCTTGTCGGTGTCCGCTGAATAGTTGAATTCTTTCTCTTTGGGACCGCAGGCCTTCTGTTCCAATTCTTTGGGGGGTTCATCTTGCGCGGCCACCACCATAGGCAGGGCACACATCAAAACCAAAGCAGCTACGAAGTAGCGTCGAAATAAAGTCATCCTAGAATTCGCCTTTCCGAGTGTTTATGTGTCTGGCCTGACAGACAAGCTGCGCCAGCAAAAGGACAAGGAGCGACCAAGAACCTCTTGGCCGCGGCCTCAGACCTACTCAGGCCAGGAGATGGAACTCTCTCGTTTTGGCTTCAGCATTCGAGCTTCACGCCGGCTGCTCGGTTGAGGCGGGATTCCAGATCCTTGCGGTAGCGGCGGCTCATGCGCAGCTTCGTGCCATCCGCGAGAAGGACTTCGTATTCGGCTTCGCTGTCGAAGCGGATTTCGCGGACACGGTCGAGATTCACGATGGTGGAGCGGTGGATGCGGCAGAAGCTCGTGGGGTCGAGGTCGGACTCGAGGTCGTTCATGCTGCGGCGGAGCAGGTGCGTCTTCGAGCCGATGTGGAGGGAAGCGTAGTAGTCGGCGGCTTCGATCCAGTCGACTCCGGACGTGGAGAGAAAGACGACGCGGCCGGAGCTTTTGATCGTGAAGCGATCCATGTGGATGGGCGGCCGGCGGCGATGGGCGATGCGCTCACGTGCGCGATCGAGGGCGCGAGTGAAGCGGGCGTTGGTAAAAGGTTTGAGCAGGTAGTCGAGGGCACCGGTCTCGAAGGCTTTGAGCGCGTACTGATCGTAGGCGGTGACGAAGATCACCGCGGGAGGTGCTTCTGCGCCCAGCATCTCGAGGATGTCGAAGCCGTCGTACTCCGGCATGCGCACGTCGAGGAAGACGAGGTCGGGGCGATCGCGGCGGATAGCATCGAGGGCAGCGGCCGCGGATTCACATTCGCCCAGAATCTCGACATCCGTGCAGCGGCGCAGGGAGTGAAGCAGGTTGGAGCGGGCGAGCGGTTCGTCGTCGACCACCAGCACGCGCATCCGCGCTGAAGATTCCCCGGTCATGACTCCGCAGCCTTGTATGGAACCGCCAGCAGGACTTCGACGCCGTGGTCGTGGTTGTGAATGTCGAGAGAGCAGGAATCTCCGTAGAGGCTTTTGAGACGCGCGCGTACGTTGGCCAGACCGATGCCCGTGCTCTGCTGCTGCCAATCTTCGGGAAGCTGGGGGCCATCGTTGTAGACGCTGAGCGTGAGGCGTCCGTTGTTGCGGGTGGCGCCGACGCGAAGCTGGCCTCCGGCGGCACGTTTGCGAATGCCGTGCTCGATGGCGTTCTCGACCATGGGCTGCAGGATGAGACCAGGGACGCGGGCAGCGAGGATCTCGCGCGGGACGTCGACCTGGATCTGCAGCTGGTTGCCGAAGCGCGTCTTCTGGATGTCGAGGTAGGTGGTGAGGAATTCGATCTCCTCATCAAGCGGGACTTCCTGGCGGCTGGATCCGTCGAGCACGCGGCGAAGAAGATCGCTGAGGCCAGCGATCATCGAGACGGCATCGTCGTTGCGTTGCTCGCGAATGAGTCCGGCGATGGCGTTCAGCGTGTTGAACAGGAAGTGGGGCTCGAGCTGACGGCGCAGGGCGTCGAATTGGGCCCGGGAAAGTTGCTCGTTAAGGCGCGCGGCTTCGGTCTCGCGCTGAGCGAGGCGGCGAGCGGACTCGAAGGTGAAATCAATGGCGAGGATCGCGGCGTAGAGGATCAGGAAGATGTGAAACTCGCCGTAGAAGACATAGAAGGCGGTTTGCCAGAATTTGGTGACCTGAGCATCAGATCCCCAGGGTTGCAGAACGAACTGCAAACCGGCGGTCCAGACGCAGTAGAGCGTGGCGACTGCGAGACAGGCGGCGAAATGAGCAGCCCACACGCGTGGCGAATGCCAGTTCGTGGGCGGGAAACGGCGGCCTAGGCGAAGAATCAGAGGGGTAGCGAGCGGCCACACGATCCAGGAGGCCAGTACCACGAGAAAGAGACGCGCCCAGGCGTGATGCATGCCGACCGCGCGCATGCCTCCGACGATCTGGCTGGCGTTGATGAACGCGAAGGCGAGCCAGAGAGCGGCGATCGAGCGCCATGGCGTTGCATTCGGCAGCGAGTTGGGGCCAGAGGGACGCATCTTCAGCTTCGGACTGAAACCAGTGTCATCAGTGATTCTGCCGCAGAGCACGGTTTCTCGTGCCGCGAAACAGCAGCGATGGGCTGGGTAATTTTAGCTCCTTGAACCGGGCACAACACGTACGAGACCGTTACCAGTATCCTTCTTTCTGTCAAAGTCGGTGAACAGAAAGCAGCCAAGCGACGCCGGACTGCAGGGAAGTGCCTCGCCGGCAGAGCTTCACTTGAAGATACTAGCCCCGGGGTGAAACCAATGAAGAGAGTCCTTCTAAGCGCGGTGGTATTGGCTGGCATGGCGGTTTTAGCACAGAACCAGACGGCATCGAAGAAAGCTGCTGACGGCAAAGGCGAGGCCCAGATGAAGCTGCCGCCGAATTATCGGGAGTGGGTGTACGTGTCGAGCGGCTTCGACATGAGCTACGTGCCGGGCCTGGCGAACATGGGGCACTCAATGTTCGACAACGTATTCGTGAATCCCGAAGCGTACAAGAAATTTCTGGAGACGGGAACGTGGCCCGACAAGACGGTGTTCGTGCTTGAGGCACGCATGGCGCAGAACAAAGGCTCGATCAACAAGAAGGGCAGCTACCAGGGAGAAGTGATGGCGCGCGAGGTCCACATGAAAGACGAGGCGCGCTTCCCGGGAAAGTGGGCGTTCTTCGGTTTTGGCGATGGCGATACGGGCACTCTGATTCCGACTTCGGCTGACTGCTACTCGTGCCACTCGGCACACGGCGCGGTGGATACAACGTTCGTGCAGTTCTATCCGACGCTGATTGGCGTGGCAAAGCAGAAGGGGACGCTGAGCGCGGGTTATGTAAAGGAGACGCAGGGAAAGTAGCGGGGGACAAAGGGTCGTATTAAACGCCAATTCACCCCAGAGACCCCGAGGCCGAGAGAAAAGCGGAAGAAAGAAAAAGCTCGGCGATGCAACCAGTTCCCGCCACTCTCATTCTTGCCGAGCCTGAGCCTAGCGCGATACCCGGCGGGGTAGGGTCTCGAGGTGGGATTCGGATTCCGCCTCGGTTTTTTTGCGCCCGTGACCATTAGTGGGCTGGGGGTCTCGGGGTTCGGAGTGTCCGCCCTGCATGTATTTTGTGCGGGCAACGACCAGCTTTTCGAGTTCGGTCGCGCCCAGCGGCTGCTGATGTCCGAGCTGGTGAGTAACCAGCGCGATCTGGGCGAAGTGCTCGACCGTTTCCATCTTCATATAGGCCTGTTCGAGGTCGCGGCCGTAGGCGACGACACCGTGATTCGACATCAGGATTGCGTCGAAGCCGGGAATCAGGGGCTCGAGGGCATCGGTGAGCTCGTTGGTTCCCGGCGTGCCGTACTTCGCGAGCGGGATCGAACCCAGGCCAATGACGACTTCGCAGACCAGCGGCTGATTCAGCGGGACGCCGGCGGCGGCGAATCCGGTGGCGGTTGGCGGGTGGGCGTGCACGATGCCTTTAATGTCAGGGCGCATCCGGTAGATGAGCAGGTGCATCCCGATCTCGCTGGAAACATTGCGCTTGCCGGAAACCACCCGGCCCCCGGAGTCGACGATGACCAGGTCCGCGGCGCGCATGCAACCCTTGCTCATACAGGTGGGCGTGGCGAGGATGCGGTTGTCACTGAGGCGGACGGAAAGGTTGCCGTCGGTCGCTGCCACGAAGCCGCGCTGATGCAGCATTCGTCCGTAACGGACAATCTGATCCCGATATTGGCGTTCAGAGGCCATGGGGATGGGCAGGACAGAAGGGGACCTGACCCGGTCATGGTACCGCAGGCCTTGCGATTCCGACAACGCCAAACGTCACAAAATTTGGATATGGAAGTGAGGAATTCTTGGGAAAGTACTGCAGGGAGCTTGGCAAAGCAGATTCTGCCTGCCTGCGCTACGCTCGGCGTCGGAGTGACGAGGGATTGAGGGGGCGGGGAAACTCCTATGGTTTCCTGACGCCCCTATAATTCCCCCGAGTGCTGATTTCCGACTTCCACTACGACCTTCCGGAAGCATTAATCGCGCAGGAACCGCTGGCCGACCGCGCGGCTGCGCGCATGCTCCGGCTGAACCGGGAGACGGGCGCATTTGAGGACCGGCAGTTTCGGGATTTCCCCGGACTGCTGCGGGCCGGGGACCTGGTCGTGTTCAACAACACGCGGGTGTTTCCGGCGCGGCTGTTTGGGCGGCGGAGCGGGATCCGGGCGCAGGCGGTGAGTGCGCACAATCCGGCGGCGCGGGATTTTCTTCATGGACAGATCGAAGTGCTGCTGACGCGGCAGCTCAGCACGGACCCCAACGAATGGGAATGCCTGGTTCGGCCGGGGCGGAAGATCGGGGTGGGAGAAACCTTGTTCTTCGGTGCCGCCGACGAGTTGCGCGCGGAAGTGCTGGCGCGCGGGGAGTTCGGAGAGCGGCACATTCACTTCGCACCAGTTGCGGATTTCTTCGGGCTGGTGGAGCGGCTGGGGCATGTTCCGCTGCCTCCTTATATCGCGCGCGAAGATCGCGCGGGTGACCGGGAACGGTACCAGACCGTGTATGCCAAAGAGCGCGGGTCGGTGGCGGCGCCCACGGCAGGACTGCACTTCACGCCCGAAATTCTAGGGCGGCTGCGCGAGCGTGGAATCGAGACCGCAGAGTTGACCCTGCATGTGGGGCTGGGTACGTTTCAGCCAGTGCGGGTGGAACGAATCCAGGAACACCACTTGCATTCCGAGGCGTACTCGGTTTCGGAGGAGGCGGCAGAACCAATCAACCGGGCGCTCGAAGAAAGGAGGCGCATCGTAGCGGTGGGAACGACGACCGTGCGCACGCTGGAGGCGGCCGCAAAGCGCTCATGGAACGACGGGCGTCCCCGCCCTGCCCACGGACGAGACCCTTCGGCGGGGTCAGGGCAGGCAGCCCATCGCTCCACCGCACGAGTTGAAGCGGCTTCCGGAGAGACCGACCTCTTTATTTATCCGGGATTCGAGTTTCGTATAGTGGGGGCGATGCTCACCAACTTCCATCTGCCCGAGTCGACCTTGCTGATGCTGGTGTGTGCATTTGCGGGGCGGGAGAACGTGCTGCGGGCTTACCAGCATGCGGTCGAGCAGAAGTATCGGTTCTTTTCTTACGGGGATTGCATGTGGGTGGAGTGAATGTTGGGAGGACACTTTGTCCGTTTGGCGAACAGGCAGTGCAAGCTAGCCAATCCCAGGTATGCGCAGGAGACGCATACCTGGGATAATGCCGAAAGATTAGTTGCACTGACTGGGCTGATTTGGCGCCAGCCAGGCGTTTCCACGACAAACCAGGGTCCCAAGCGGAGCGATGCCACCGATATCCACTCTGCCGGCGTTGTCGCTCACGACCACATTCCCGCCGACCACATTGTTGTTGGCGTCATAGTGGCCGACGGTTGCCTGGCACACGTAGAAGGGGCCTGTGTTGCCCACAACCGTTAGATTGCCTCCGATAACATTGGTACTGTTCGGGCAGGAAATCTGGTTATAGTATGGCGACCCCATAATGGTGAGATTGCCAACCAGTGGGCCTACACCGTTTGCGAGCGTAATTTGTCCGCCGATAACCGTGACATTCCCCTGAAACGTTGAAGAGAATGAGGTCAACGTTCCCTCCACCGTGACGTTGCCGGCAACGGTTATCCAGTTCAGCTGGCAGGTTTTCCCAGCGGGGACATGCAAATCACCGGTGATGATCTGGTTGGCTGGTTTGACTACTCCGTTGACGGTGTAGGGCAAGGTACGGGTGCATTCATAGGTTTCGGCGAAAGACGCTGTTGCCAAAAGGGTAAGGGCTGTGAAGACGGCCAGGACTAAGACTGACTTACGCATATCGAGACTCTCCTTATTAGAGAAATTGAAAATTTCTGACATTCGCCGGTCAGGGTTCAATCAGATCGGCCTCGGAGACTGGTTGGGGGAGTGGTCAGAACGCTTGGGAGACCAGCAACTCCTCGCAGGCATTCAGCGCGGACTCTGCGTGTCTGTCTGTGACTGCTGTCACCGTGGGGAGGTCGGGCGGAGCTTGTGGCGCGAAGGAGGACGTGTTTGCGGGAAGATTGGTGGACCCCGCAGGTCCGAGAAACGCACCCCGCCGGGCAATCGCGGACTAGGATGTCCGCTTTTGCATTCGGACAGGAGTGTCCGACCCATACTGCGGACGCTATACTCTTGCCAGGAGTTCACGCTATGTCTCAGCAAACCGTCCAGAGAACAATTGGGATTGATGAGTTTGTCCGCGAGCTGCGTCACTTTCCCACTTCCGCGTTTGACCGCGTGGACGACATTGCGGGGTTTCTCACCGTGAACGCCGTTGCGCCCGACACGCTGGCGCCTTATCTGACCTGGGACGGGCAGCACTACACGCGCAACCTGATCGACAAGACTCCTCTTTATGAATTAGTTGCCATCTGCTGGGAGGTGGGACAGGCCAGCTCGGTACACAACCATCGCGACCAGAATTGCTGGATGGCGGTTCCGGTCGGGCGATTGCTCGTCGAGAATTTCAGGCTGGTGTTTCAGGACCTCGAGGCAGGCCGCTGTGAACTGGAGCGGACCAACACCGAGCAGATGGACCCAGCGCATCCCTGTGCAGTCGATCCGCTGAACCCGGTGCACCGAGTAGTGAATCCGCGGGAATTCAACGAGCGGGCGGTGAGCCTGCACGTGTATTCGCGACCTTTTGACACGTGCGTCGTCTATTCGCCGGAGCAGGGGTCGTGCGGCGAGATCAAGCTGCATTACACGACGGAGTACGGGAAGACCAAGCAGAAATAAAGCTCCGGCGAAGAGAGCGTACGATGCGCCGTATTGCAATGTCGTTATTCGTGGTCGGCGTCGCCTTCGTGTCTCTGACGTCGTGCTCGAAGAAGCCGGCACCGCAAAAGACCACGGTCAATCCTCTGGACCGGGTCGACAACTCCAAGTTCCAGCCGAAAAATTTTCTGCACAAGACATTCGCGGTGAAGACATTCAGCTCTTTTCCGGTAGAGGTCCCGCCGCACCTCGTGATTCCGCGCATCCACGGAGCGTTCACCTCGTTCGTAAAAGAGGGCGAGGACCGCCAGAGCGACGACTCCACCGACATTTCGTTCCTGCTGATGAGCGCGGACCAGTATGCCGAGTATGCGCACGGCAACCGCCAGGCCACCGCGCTATACACGGTGGACTCGAGCCACGACCATGAGGTGGAATTTCTGCTGCCGCCGACAAAGGAAGACGCGGTGAAGTACTACGTCGTGTTTGTGAATCTGAAGACGGGCAAGGCGGCAAAGATGGTGGAGGCGGACTTCACGCTGACGTCGGGATATTGAGAATCTCTCACTGAAAAGGGCACGACTTCGCACCCTGAGGAAGAAGCAACGATTTGTATCAGGGCATCGCTTTAAGCGATGGCGCATGGCGCTCCTTTTCAATCGCCCCTTTAGGAGCTGTGATTGTAATTTCGACTTTTGCCGCAGCCTGTGCAGTCGTGCCCCTCTGGGCCACCTGAAGATTGGGCGTTAGCACCTGAGGTGAGCTGTTTCGCTCTCAGGAACCATTTCCAAAACCCCTTCTGAGTAAGCGCAGCGGTGCTTTTGTCGGCTGCAAGCTAGATTGCCTGTTCGTGCCAAGCCTCGGCACGGCGGTGCCATTCCGTCCGATTCCCTGCGGAATTACTTTGTTTGTGAACAGTACTCGGGGGAGGGCTGTTCGGCGAACGCCCCGGACTCTGACTGAGTCCGGGACGTTCGCTTTTTGGTTCGCGGATTGAGCAGGAATCACCCAATGCAATCGCCTTTTTACGTCAACTTCTCTAAATTGCTTGTGATCCGCGGCAGCCGGCGACAGGGCGAAAGCTATAGTATCCCCAAATGGTCTGGATACTTCGCTTGCAACGAACTCACCAAAACCTCGAATTCGGGAAGGCTCTGCACATTTTGAAGGCAATCATCTTTCAGGAAGAATGGCCAGCACGCAAATCCGCTGCTGACACTCCTTTCAAGCCATTCGAAAGCTGGCTCACGCCGGCCCAACAGCGCAAAGATGCAGGCGAGCTGATAGTAGGTATGGTGGGCGTGTCCAAACGACTTTGCCGTGTTGCAGGCGCGCGTCACACACTCCAGAGCCTTTTCAACCTTCCCCACCGAGGCCCAATAGACACCCAGCAAACTGACGATCAGTGGTTCTTCGGGAAACAGCTGAACCGCTTCATCGAGCAGAGCTTTTGCCTCATTCCAGTCCTTCGCCATCATGGCAGGCTGTGGCGCAAAATAGATGGCGTACTTGTTGCCCGGGTTCTCGGCTCGCCAGCCTCGGATCTCTTCCCGCGCCAAGTCAGGCTCTCGTTTCCAGATATACACTTGGGCGATACTGTGATTGACCGCCTTCTTCGGCTGGAATGGGCACCCTCTCTCGTACATTTCGCGAGCACGATCCAGTAGACCAATGTGCGCCAGGATCGTGCCCAGGCGGTTGTAAGCGTGAGGCAGGTTCTTCTGAAGGGCCAGCGCCCGCCGCAGTTCGGCAATCGCTTCGATGTGCTGGAAATTTTTCGACGGTCCCCAAAGTAGAAAAGCATTGGCGACATGAGCCTCCGGCAAATCCGCGTCGAATTCCAGTGCGCGACGGCAATGAAACTCCGCCTTTTCCAACCATTTGCTCGCCGGGTTGAACTCATAGTGACGAGTCGCACAGGCAAGCGAAAGTGTCGCATGCGCAAGCGGGAAACTGGGATCCCGGGTCACTGCATTCGTCAGGTGCTGTATGGCTTCGTCCAGCCGCGAACCCTCCCCGGAAGAGCTAAGCCGGTAGCCCCGCATGAACTCTGCGTACGCGAGGTGATCCTTGCTATCGCGTGGCCGTTGCCTGGCGCTCGGCTGCAAAGGTCTGTTTAAGGCGTTCGCGATTTGCTTCGCAATCTCATCTTCAAGATCGGATAAACGACTCACGTCGAGATCGCACTTCCGTGTGAAGCCTGCGCCCTGCAAGTGCGTGTCGAACATCTGCAAGGAAAGCTGCCATTGTCCTTTCGATTCGCGGATGGCGCCGTGGACTACGAAACGCACACCGAGTCGCGACCCTACATCTGATGCACTCATCTCAGTCGGGACGTTCAGCATTGCCGAGGTCGGTAAAACATCTATACCCGGCAGATTTCCAAGACGTGATGCCAGCGCGTCGGCAAACCCGAAGCACACACCCTTGTCATCGGGAATGTTCCCCAGCAGACAGAGTGGCAGTACGGCGAGAGAGGGGTGCTCGGGTCTCGGATTGATCTCAGTGACTTGATTTTCTTCGAATCCTGAACTCGGGGAACGCACATCAATCACGCGAATCGGCCCAATGAATCGGTACCCTTTGCCAACCACCGTCTCTAGAAAACGCGGTTTGGCGGAGGTATCCCCCAGGGCGGTTCTGATCTTGCGGATTATGTTGTTGATCGCAGGCTCGGCATCAATGAAGAGGTCCGAACGCCAAAGCCTTGTGACGATTTCCTTGCGCGAAACAAGCTGTTCTCTGCGCCCTACGAGGAAAATCAGCAGCTCCATCGGCTTCTTTTCGAGCTTCACCCGCCGTCCATGGCGGCGAAGTTCGTAGCGCCCGAGGTCTAATTCAATCTCTCCAGGTGAAGGTTTCGCCGCCCGCATAGATCCTGCCTGCCAGGTAGTATCGCCTCAGATTCAATACTTTATGACGATAGATCAAAGATATAAAAGCATTATCCGCTGCCGATTGAAACCGCTCGATCGATGCAGGATTATTCTGGCCGGTCACTATCGAAATTTCACTTAAGGAGGGAGTCCATGACAAAAAGCGCATACTTCACAGTTACCGTCGTCGCGCTGTTGTGCGCAGCGGGCTTGGTCTTCACGAGCAGGGCTCAAAGCGGTTCTTCTGACAAACACGCATTTACGCCCGAGGCCATTCCATACGGTCCGGCACCAGCGTTCGTCCCCACAGGGGCGCAACTGGCAGTGATTGAGGGCAATCCAGGCGCCAGCAGCGGAGACTACACCGTGCGTTTGAAGATGCCAGATGGATATCGTATCGCCCCGCACTGGCATCCGAAGCGGGAAAACGTCACGGTCATCTCAGGGACTTTCAAGGTCGGGATGGGAGATCACTTTGACGAGAACAAGATGGGAGACTTTCCCGCAGGAAGTTTTGCCTATCTTGATCCCGATATGCATCACTACGCGATGGCCAGCGGAGAAGTCGTGGTCCAGGTCCACGGCACGTCTCCTTTGCAATTCAATTATGTCAATCCTGCGGATGACCCGAGTCGGAAGAAATAGCCACCGTAAGCCTTTGCGGTAAGCGGCTCGGGACCCTTCTCTGGACGGATGGTCGGCGCCCCGGAGAACGGGGATCTGTCTGAGCACGTATTCTGGCATTCCGCGTGCTAACGAGGGGAAGACCACACGGAGGTCCCTACTCTCGTGGCTGGTGCAGATATATCGAGCCCAATACACGTTTCACTGTTCACGGGGGTACTCCTTTGTAGGTCGGTCATGTCAACGATGACAACCTACTCTCACAGGGGCGCCCTTTTACAATGCGTTTACGCCAACACGCCATCGCCTCAGGAATGACCCCTTTTGCGAAGGTCGTAACTGGCTTCGGTGCTGATACTTCTCACAGTGGTATCGAAAGCAGTCTCAATTAATTCTCTTGTAGAGACCCGAAGTGGATGGGCAAGGTGGATGCGAGTTTATTGACCGATATCGCAGATTAGCGCCATTTCTGCCGACTCAACAAAAGGAACGCAAGAGGGGCAACTTATGCACTGCAGAATGTTAAGGATAGTAATATCGTTGGGTTTGCTGGCTTCGGTGTTCGCAACGAGCGCCCCTGCCCAGGAAAAGGCCAAAGCTAAGGGAATGATCAAGGCACGGACTGGGGAAACTTTGATCGTAAAGACGGATGATGGGAATACCACCACTGTCGTTCTGACGGACGAAACTACCACGAAAGACGATAAAGGACTATTCGGCCTGGACAAGGAGATCATGTCGAATGCTGTATTGATACCGGGGCTCAAGGTCAGGGTCGATGGCACATCCGACGATCAAGGTCGGATCGTAGCCAAGACGATTACCGTCGACGGTGATGATCTGGAAACGGCCGAGATGATTCAGTCTGGGTTGCATCCCACTGCGGAACAGGTTTCCGCAAACATGCAGGCGATTGAGGCGAACCGCCAAGGTGTCGCTGCCAATAAAGTAGAACTCGCGGCGCAAAAGGAGAATATCCAGACCAATCAGCAAAACATTAGCTCGAACCGTCAACAGATTGAGCAAAACATAAAGGACATCGAAGAAAATTCACAGCGGTTCACGGCTTTAGCCGATTACGACGTCAAGGCCCAAGCAACCGTGAACTTCGAAGTTGGTAGCTCCAAGATCTCGGCGAAGGACCAGATTGAGCTGAAGGAGCTAGCGAACACCGCCACTCGCCTCAAGGGATACATCATCGAGGTGACGGGCTATGCTGACTCGACGGGGAGCGCGGCCATGAACACAAAACTGAGCGAGGACCGTGCTAAAGCCGTCGTCACTTATCTCATGCAAAAAGGTGAGGTGCCGGTGCGGCATATCGTCGCGCCTGGCGCCATGGGTGAGTATGGCGCTGCTGCCCCCAACGAGACCAAGGCCGGGCGTGCTGAAAACCGCCGCGTTGAGGTAAAGGTACTGGTCAATAAAGGCATCGCAGGGAGCTAAGCACAACTATCCAATCTGCGGGGTTCGCTCCCGCTCGACAGGCAGCGTGCGCGGTCCATGTTCTCCGTGATAGACCGGCCGCAGCATTGCTGCGCGTAATAAGTCGGTTTGAGCAAATCGTAGAGCCATGTGGCCCAGCTGCCTTCTTCCCAGGTCACATGCAACTCGCCCCCTAGACCGTCGATAAACCGCAGAATGCTGCTGGCCTCGGTTTCCACGATGGACTCCATCCCCTGCGTGCCCGTGCCATTCAGCACCGCGATCACCACCGCTTCCTTGTGCACGTCCATGCCGATGTAGTTAAGGTCACGACTCATGAGAGTTGCCTCCTTGAGGGAAAGATCATTCGCGTCTACGACTTGTCTTTCCCTCAAGGCACAGTGCCATGGTTCCCGGGATCTTCCTATCCTTGTCTCTCTCTCGAAGTATTGCTCTCTTTTGAGCCCGTCGTGCCATTACCCACTCGCGCCGCTGCAGCGAAGCGAAGCCCTGCACAGCGCAGCCGAGCGGAGGCGGCGCCTCACCATCTGCTTCAACCTTACTGAAGCAGGGCGCTCTTTCATAATGCATGGACACCGGGTCGTTGCATGGTGCGCCACAAAAAGGCGAACAAACGACGCACGCCCATGTAAATGCCTGATTTCAACAACTGACGACAGAAACGATGCCTCGGGGCATTCTTGAACTTCTATTTCTCTTCTTTCGTATCTTGCACAATGGTGAAGTTCGCCTTCCGCGTCGCACCTGCCGCCCTAGCCGTTTGCGTTTTCGCCTGGGGGCAGCCGCCGTCCGACGTCCCGATTGACATTCAGATTCCGTTCCACCCCATTCCCGTGAAGGCAGAAGGCAAGCTTCATCTGCTCTACGAATTGCATCTGACGAATTTTCATTCACAAACCCAGATGCTCTCTCGAATCGACGTAGAAGCCGACACGGGAAAGCTGGCAGGGCATACCGGAGATGCATTGTCCAGCCTGATGGCTCACCCCGGCGCTGCACCCGGAACAAACCTCAAGGAAGCGATTCCGGGTGGAACTCGCGCTGTCGTATTCCTGGATGTCACACTTGATGGTCAGGCGGTGGTGCCGCGAGAACTGTCACAGAAACTTTGTTTTAAGGCCGAGAACGCGAATGGTCAGGAAAGGTGCATTGACCACGTGCAACTTCCTGTCAACCTGGTGGGAGCAATTTTGTTAGCTGCACCTCTGCGCGGGACAGGATGGGTCGCACTGAACGGACTCTCCAACAATTCAGTCCACCGCCGAACCCTCGTCGTCGTCGACGGGAAGGTTCATCTGGCACAGCGTTTCGCAACAGATTGGAGTCGTATCGGTCCGGACGGCCTCGCGTTCCGTGGCGATCCCTCAAATCTCACTAACTGGTCTCCCTACGGAGCCGATGTGCTCGCCGTCGCTGATGCCGTGGTCACTGACACCAAGGATGGCATCCCCGACAACAATCCCGCGTCTGAGACAAAAGCTGTGCCCATTAACCTGGAGACGGTCGGAGGCAACTACCTCATCCTTGACCTGGGAGATGGATCGTTTGCTTTTTACGCCCACTTGAGGCCCGGCAGCCTGCGCGTCAAAACGGGCGATAAGGTGCGTCGAGGGCAGGTGCTAGCTTCCCTGGGAAATTCCGGCAACTCCGATGCCCCGCACCTGCACTTCCAGGTTTCGAATGGCAATTCTCCACTTGGGGCTGAGGGGGTGCCCTACATTCTCAACTCGTTCGTGGAGCAGGGACTGTTGTCCTCGAAAAGCCAACTGGTCAGCGGCGGGTGGCACGGAGATCCCAGGAACGCGATCGAAGTAAAACGTGAAATGCCGGTGGAGAATGCTGTCATCACGTTCCCGTAACGGGGCGAACATGCACGCCCATGGTATCGGGTTCACCAGGAAAGGTTGATCGAATCATGTTTAGTCGCACACATCGGTGCCCGCCCGCGCGCCCTCGTCTCCAACTGCTAGACTAGAAGCTTGCCCCCTCGCAAGACATCGTCGTCGAAAGCTGCGGAGAGTGCTCCGGCGCGGTCGAGCATCTCGTCGACTCGGCCCGGCACGCCTGCTGAGAAGTCCACTTCTGCACCGGCTTCGGCTCCGGTAGAGATCCCCGTCAACCCCAAAGGCCGCGTCTTCCTCATCGACACCATGTCGTTCATCTTCCGCGCGTATCACGCCATGGCGCGGCAGCGGCCCATGTCGACCAAGAGCGGCGTGCCGACGGCGGCGACTTATGTGTTCGTCAACATGCTGCGCAAGCTGCGCGACGACTTCTCTCCGGAGTACCTGGCAGCGGTGTTCGATGTGGGCGGGCCAACCTTTCGCGATCAGGAGGCGGAGGCCGTCACCGCGGTTAAGAAGTTCGACATCAAGACGCAGACGTTCCAGGAAGTCGCGTATCACGGCTACAAGGCGAACCGGTCGGAGATGCCTCCGGATCTCGCGCAGCAGGTCCCCTACATTCGGCGGGCGCTGGACGCTTACGGGATCCCGATCCTTGAGCAGCAGGGGTACGAGGCTGATGACGTGATCGGCACTTTGGCGCGCAAGGCGGCGACCGAGTCGTACACGGTGTTTGTCGTGTCGAGCGACAAGGACATGCTGCAGCTCGTCAACGATAAGGTGCTGGTGCTGAATCCGCCGAAAGACAACCTGATTGCTGACGCAGCGAAGGTGGAGGAGATTCTGGGCGTTCCTCCCGAGCGCGTGATCGACGTTATGGCGCTGCGCGGCGACTCAATCGATAACATTCCCGGCGCACCCGGGATCGGCGACAAGGGGTCAGTGGAGTTGATCCGACGCTTTGGCAGCGTGGAGCAGGCGCTGGAGCGGGCGGTGGAAGTGGAGCGGAAGACGTATCGCGAGTCGCTGCTGAACAACAAAGAAATGGTGCTGTTCAGCAAGCGCATGGTGACGATCGATACAAACGTTCCGGTCGAGCTGCACCCGGAACGGATGAAGTCGGGAGCTCCGAATATCGCGGCGCTGCGGGAACTTTTCTTCGAGCTGGAGTTCACGTCCCTGCTGAAGGAGTTGCTGCCGGTGGCGGAAGTAACGGAGGCGCAATACGGCGAGGCAAAGTCGCGGGCGGACCTGGAGAAAGTCTTGAAGGCGGTGGCCTCGGGTGGATTTCTGGCGGTTGCGCTGGAGGGAGAGGGCGCATGCCCGCCAGAGAAAGAGGCGGCAGCGGTCGAAGCTGAGTTCGGGCAGCTGCTGCTGGAGCAGCCGTCGATACAGTCATTTCCCGTCATGCGCAGCATGGCGGTTTCGGCAGAGCCGGGGAGCGCGACGGTGGTGGCGCTGGACTCTGAAGCAGCACCGAAGCTGAAGTCCTCGCTGAGCGACTCGAAGCTTCCGAAAGCTCTGCATGATTACAAAGATGCGCTGCACCGGCTGAACTCGATGGCGATTGAACTTGCCGGCGTACGGCACGACTCGAGGCTGTATTCGTATCTGCTCGATCCGACCTACTCCTCGCATGGCCTGGCTGATGTGGCGTTGCGGCGCCTGAATCTGAAGCTCTCGGGGACCCTCGCCCAAGCCGCGGATGCGATCGGACGCCTGGCCGACACTCTGGCGGAAGAAGTGCAGCAGCAGGGTCTGCGCGAGTTATATGAAGACATCGACCTGCCGCTTGTCCCCGTGCTGGCCCGCATGGAAGAAGCGGGCGTGAAGATTGACAAAGAAGCCCTGGGCCGTATGTCCTCGCGCCTGGAAAAAGAAATCGACGCCAAAGCGAAAGAGATTTACCAGGCCTGCGATTTTGAGTTCAACATCAATTCGCCGCGCCAGCTCGGAGATATGCTGTTCAACCGGCTTGGCTTGCCCAAACCCGTAAAGTACGGGAAAGGGAAAACCATATCGACGGCAGTCGATGTCCTGGAAGGCCTTGCCGAGAACCACGACGTTCCGCGCATGGTGCTAGAGTACCGCCAGCTTTCGAAGTTGAAATCGACGTACGTCGATGCTCTGCCGGCCTTGTTGAGCGCGAGCACGGGGCGACTGCATACGACGTTCGATCAGACTGGAACCGCGACGGGCCGGCTCTCGTCGGCGAACCCGAATCTGCAAAACATTCCGATCCGTACAGAACTAGGGCGCGAGATCCGTGCCGCGTTCACGGTCGCGCCCGGATGCGTCTTGATGGCCGCCGATTATTCGCAGATTGAGTTGCGGCTGCTCGCGCACTACTCCAAAGACCCACTGCTGGTCGAGGCCTTCCAGCGCGGCGACGACATTCATACCCTCACGGCTTCGCAGGTGTTCGGCGTGCCTCCGTTGCTGGTGACCCCCGAGCATCGCCGCCAGGCCAAAGTGGTGAACTTCGGGATCGTCTACGGTCTCTCGCCGTTCGGTCTGTCGCAGCAACTCAGCATCGAAACCAAAGAGGCCAAGCGGTTCATCGATGCGTATTTCGAGAAATACAGTGGGGTGCGCGCTTTCATCGACCGCACCCTCGGCGAAGCGCGGCGTGAGCAGCGCGTGAAAACCCTTTTCAGCCGCGTCCGTCCCATTCCCGACATCAACAGCAGGAACCCGAACCAGCGCGGCTTCGCCGAGCGCACGGCGGTGAACACTCCGCTGCAGGGCACGGCTGCCGACCTGATCAAGATTGCCATGATCCGCATTGATGAAGCCATCCGCGAGCGGAGCCTGCGGTCGCGCATGACCTTGCAGGTACATGATGAGTTGGTGTTCGAGGTGCCCGAGGACGAACTCGACGTCATGCGCTCGCTGGTGCGCGAGTACATGGAGAAAGTGCACGACCTGGAAGTCCCGCTGGTCGTCGAGATCGGCGTGGGCCCGAACTGGCGGGACCTGGAGTAATCATGTAGTGACAGCCGCCTCACGAGCCTGCCCTGAGCGCCGTCGAAGGGTCCGGTCGAGCGAAGCTCGACTGAGGTCTCTCCCCTGATTTGCCCTCAGATTCTTGTCATTCCGACACGCGAGCGTAGCGAGCGAAGGAGGAATCTGCCGGGTGGTTCCCATCGCCTCGCGCGGAAAAGATTCCTCACTTCGTTCGGAATGACAAGGAAAATGAGATGCGCATGGAAAGAAGCAGATGTCACACCGCCCCCTTGAGTTCTAACCCTGAGTCCTGAACTCTACTCTCTAGCTCCCACCAAACCGAAAACGCAATCCAGCGCGAAAATTGATGGGCAGAGCCGGATATCCGACGACTTCCTGATACCGCCGGTCGAGCGCGTTCTCGATGTTCAGATACGCCGAGACGTGCGACTGGACCGCGTACCATCCCCCGAGATCCACACGCGCATACCCGGGCGCGTGATTGATGTTGAAGCCGAGGAAATCGGAATCAGCGCGGCGGCCCACGAAGCTTCCCGCCAGATTCGCTCCCCAACGCGAGCCGAAATAGTGCAGCAGGAGACTTCCCGAATGCTTGGGCCGACGGATCAGGGGCTCCCCCTTGGCCAGCAATGGATCGCAGAAATTCTGCGGCGTGCATAGCGGAGCCTCCAAAATCTGCGTGGAGGTGTGGTTGTAGGCAGCGTCGAGTGAGACGCGTTTCGACAGTCGCCCTTTGAGATTGACCTCTGCTCCGTGCGCCAGGCTGCGATTCACGTTCACATATTCCCCGTTATGGTCCTGCGGGTTGGTCGTGAACTCAATCTGGTTGCGGAACTGGTTGTTGAAGTAGACGGCCGAGAGCGCGTACCGGTTTCCAAAGAAGCCCTGTTCGAAGCCCGCCTCAAATGCCTGGTTCTCTTCCGGCTTGAGGTTCGGGTTAGGATCGGCGGGGAAGACGCCCGAAATCCCAAAACTCTCTTCGAAGCGCGGCTCCTTGATTCCTTGCGAATAGCTGAACCGCAGACGGGTGCCTGAGAGCCGGCTGCCTCCGTGCAGCACAAGAAACATCAGCGCCACGCGCGGCACAGCGCGGTCGCCGAAGCTGTCGTTGTGCACGTAGCGTACGAACAGGGCATGATTCAGGCGCAAGCCGTGCGTAAACTGCGCCGCAACGATCGGGTTATTGTTGGCGTCCGAACTGGTGAAGTGCGCATCGAAGAACCCGTTTTCGTCTTCGAACTCGTATCCCACCGTCGTCTGCGCCCAGTAGCGCGGGATGTAGTCCCCCTGATAATTCAGACCAGCGCGATTGATGTGGGCCGTGTCGCGGAAGTAGCAATCCGTGAAATCGAAGATGGCAACCTCGCACCCGCGGTCGGGAAGAGTGTCTTCATTCAGCGTGCGGTGGTTGTACTCGAACCCTGTGAGGCGATGCTGCCAATGCGGCGATGCGGCGTAAGTCAGCTCGGCACTCGCGACCAGATTGTTTTGCCGCGCACGGGCGTCGGCATCGGGCGGGAGCGGAGGAATGCCATCGAACTGCCACTCGCCTTCCACTCCACTGCGGCTAGTGGAGTGACGAGTCCGGATTCGCAGGGTGGCGCGGTCGTTCAGACGTGCGCCCAGGTTCGCGCCTTCGAGCGAGTTGGAGTAGTCGTCGTTGATGCCCAGACCTTGGGTATTGAACTGGTCGCCAAAAACGTTGTAGTCGAAGCGGCCGTTGGCTCCGGCGAGCGAGGCATATCCGTGGGCGGTGGAAAAGTTGCCACCGTCGGCGCCGAAGCGGATTTCGGGACTCTCGGTCGAACCCGTGCGGCTGAATACCTGCACGACACTGGTCATGGCGTCGGACCCATAGAGCGTCGACTGCGCACCGCGCATGAACTCCAGGCGGTCGGCGCCGGCCAGCGGTACCACGCCGAAATCGAAGATGCCGCCCGGGTCGTTCACCGGGACGCCGTCGATCAGGACTTTGTTGTAGCGCGAGTCGCCCCCGCGCACGAACAACGACGACTGGCCCCCCCGCTGGCCGACGGTATTGACCACCGCTCCTGGCAGGAAGCGCACCGCATCACTCAGCGCAACCGGTTGCATCGTCTGCAACTGTCCACTCTCGAGCGTTGAAACGCTTGCGCCCGATTCTTCGAGCGGGAGCGGCGTGCGGGTGGCGGTGACAACCACGATCTCGGACGCTCCGGCGATGGCGAGACTCACCGTGAAGGTGGCGGGCTGTGGCACTGTGACGTCCGCCGTCTCGAGAGCGAAGCCGGGAGCGAGCACTTGCAGGCGGTAGTGTCCGTCAGCGAGTGGACTCAGCGTGACCGTGCCTTCTGCGGAGGTGGTCCGCAGGGCGAGTGGGGCGGACGAGTCACCAGCGAAGATGGATATCTGTGCGCCCGCGACGGGATCGGAGTGTGGATCGACGACTCTGAGTTTGAGGTCGGCGGCAACCAGCGGCGCCGAAAGCAGGAACAGGGAAATAAAGGTGCGAAGCACGCGCATGCAATCCTCCTTGACACGCGAAAGGGATTGTTGAGGTGGCGGTTCGCACCGGTCTCCTGGCTTGCGAGTAAGAACGCTGTGGCGGCGCGGCGAACAAAGTCGCCAGGCGGTGACACGAGCGGTTCGGCTTCTGCCGGCGGCCTTCCCAGGTTTCCCCAGTGGCCGTCGACGATGTCCTCGCTAACAGTTGCGCGGCAGCGCGGGATTTGCACCCGCTTCCCAATTCCCGTCAGCAGCGACGGGAATGCGCGAACCCAATTTGTGAAAGAGCGAAGAAAATGGGTGCAGGAAATCTAATTTGGGTGGCGGGTGGAAGTCAATGCAGGGGGAGGGCCTTCGAAGTCGGACCTTGCTGCGTTTTCCCAAAGCCGCCGTCGGTGCTGCTGACGCCGACCCGAAACCCGCCGGCTCTTCCCGTTTCCCGCATCTTGAAACGTGCGGCTTCGGGCACCTCTAGGGATATCCCCCTCCCCCCGATCTTTTGCACCCAGTCACTCACTTGGGGGAGGTAGCCAAAATCTTTGATTCCAAAGAACGTATTGGCAAAATATTCCGGACAAAGCACTTAACGTAAGGCGAGCCTTGGCTGGGGACACGCCCAGCGACGTAGACATACCGCAGGTTGGGAATTGCTGCATAGGACATGCGTCACGCCGTCACCCCCATCGTCCACAGTCTGGAAGTTGCGATCGTGAAAATGATGAGCGCCGTCCCGAGCACAGCGCAAATGATGGCGGCTGCGAACCCGGCGAAAAAATACCACCTCATTGCCAGCTCCTCAGCACGAAAATCTACCTTCACTAAGCTCTCAAGGGCGAGGGCGCCCGCGCTACTCAGGCTTATGCTGCCATGACGACCTCCCTCGCCACCTCGGCCACCCACTCATACGAACGCAGCCGGGCAGCGAATTCGTACGTGTCGGTGACCACGATGACTTCGTCGGCGCCCGTGTCGCGCAGCAGCCTCTCCAGCCCAGATTTCACCGTGGCCTTCGATCCGACGATGGCCTCGGCCAGACGACTTTCGACCGCGGCGCGCTGCACGTCCGACCACAGGCTCTCCATGGAGTCGACCGGCGGCAGCAATTCCACCGGCTGGTTCCGGATGAGCCGCAAGAAACGTTGCTGCGGCGTGGTAAACAGGCGGCGCGCCTCCGCATCGGTGTCTGCTGCGATCACCGGCACCGCCACCATCAAATAAGGACGCGCCAGCGCGTCACTCGCACGGAAGCGGTCACGATACAGGCGGGTGGCGGCGTAAAGATACTCGGGGGCGAAGTGCGCAGCGAACGCGAAGGGCAGGCCTTCGGCGGCGGCCAGCTGCGCGCTGAACGCGCTCGAGCCGAGCAGCGTAATCGGAACTTGGCTGCCTTGTCCGGGAATCGCTTTCACCGCTTGGTTGGGCAGCGCATCGCCGAGGTAGGTGCGCAACTCGGCAAGCAGTTCAGGGAAATCGTCGCCGCTCAGTCCGAGATCGCGGCGCAGCGCGTGCATGGTGTGGAAGTCGCCGCCAGGGGCCCGGCCGAGGCCCAGATCGATACGCCCGGGATACAGCGCTTCAAGTGTGCCAAATTGCTCCGCTACGATCAGTGGCGCGTGGTTGGGCAGCATCACGCCACCGCTGCCCACGCGAATCGTCGAGGTGGCACCCGCCACATGCCCGATGAGTACGGGTGTCGCCGAGCAGGCCAGGCCTGCAATGGAATGATGCTCAGCCAGCCAGAAACGAAGGTAGCCGAGGCGCTCCACGTGCCGCGCGAGTTCGACGGATCGCGCGATCGCGGCGGCGGCCGATTCTCCAGAGCGCATGCCGACCAGATCGAGAACTGAAACTGACAATCCCTTGGACATAAAAGAATTGGATTGTGGGAGCGGGTCGGAGGATGCGAACGGCGGTCGGGCACTCCCATGCTGAGAACGGCTGTGGCGGCCTTAGTCCGGACTCAAGAAGAGTTGGAGGCACGGGGCGGAATCGAACCGCCGCTTAAAGGTTTTGCAGACCCTTGCCTTACCACTTGGCTACCGTGCCCGGGAAAATCATACGAGCCGGAGGGTGTTGCCGTGCTCGGAGGGAGCGGCAACAACCTCGCGGCCCACGCGCATCATCTCGGCCTCGCCGCGCGGAAGAAAAGTTTCGAAAAAGCGGTCGTTGACTTGCACGACCACATAGGCCGTCACTGGCGCCAGCAGCACCGAGTAAACCCGGCCGATGAGGTTAAGGGGGAGCTGGGTCATGGAGGTTGCTGCTTACTACTAAAAGTCTATAGAATTAGTAGTGTATTGGCAAGTCCCAAGAATTCCCTACTCCCAGCGCGGGTGCGAAGCTCGGTCAGCGCGAGAACAGCCTCCCCGGACGCTCACGCTGCGAACGTCCGGTGTAATCGGCAACACGGTGTGGCAGGAAAGGCAGGCTAGCTTGCCCGAAAACGGCCCAATCGAACCTTCTGCCGGCGGCATTGCCGGATGGTGAACATGGTCGCGAGAAGAAACCCCATCGCGGCTCCCAGGAAACTTAAGGTAGCGATCTGGCCCAACGAGGCTGTGTTCGGCCCCCCGGTCAGCAAGAACCCTTCATACGTGAAAGCCGGAACCCACAGCAGCATGCGCAAGCGGAAATCCATGGGCCACCCTCGGAATTGTCACTCTAACTCTGAGCTGCCTGTGAATCAAGGGGCAAGAGGTGCAATTACCCCACGTGCTTGGGTTACCGTGTAGTGACGCGAATTGGCTGTGGAAAAATGCGACGGACAAGGGGCCCTGAGGCGCCGTACTTAGATTCTTGTACTTGCTCTCAGTTCGATTTCCATCAGCATATCTATGCCCCCACCGCCTGGGCCTTCCCGGAAGCCGTCCGCAACTCGCTGGACGACGTCGGCGTTGGCGACAAGTCGTCGGGATCAACGTGCGGGATGAGGAAGACATCTTTGTAGGTTCGCGGAGGCGGGAGATTGGACGCGGGCACGGGAGAAAGGATATTACTGTGGCGCACTCGGCGGCCCCGGCTTTTCTGGTTTCACGATGGTGATGGTTGCGGTGTCCTCGCCCATGTCTGCGAGTGGAGCTGTGGAGTTGCCCGGCAGGTGGCTGTGGACAACGGCGATGACCTTGACCTCGGGAGGGTCTGGCAAATCCTTCGGAGCGGTGTAGAGACCCGTTGCCGAAATCGATCCGCACGGCCGGCGCGCACACCCTTCGAGACTCCACTCGACTGTCTCCTGGGAACCTACCTTTGTGGTTCTGAACTGCTGCGCTTCCCCCGCGGCCACCTTCACCGACCGTGGCGAGATTGCGAAGGGTTGCAAGTTGTACAGGTAGGTCAGCCGCAAGCCCAGATAGGGCCCTCTGAATTCGGAAGGCAATAGCGCGAACGGATTGGAACCGGTGATGCTTCCGAGCGCAGGGCGATCCAGAGCGACGTCGCCTGAGGATTTCGCAAGCCGGAGTCCGGCTACCCTGCCGTCCCTCAGGATCGCAAATTCGAGAACCACTCGCCCTTTTTTGTTGGACACAGAGGTAGGGATCAATTGGTACCACTGCGTCCTTACTCCTCCATACAACGATTTCAGATAGAGCTTGAAGTCCACGCCCAGCGTGTCTGTGAGAACCACAATCGAGATACTGGACGATTGCTCAGGTGGGGCAAAAGGCTTGAACTGCGCGTAGGCCTGCCCAGGAGCAAACCCACAAGAGAGCGAAAACATCAGGCACGTCGCCGCCGCACGCTTCATCAGTTCTGCACCGCGCTCGATGATCGGACTTTCCTCTTCGATGCGCAAGTGGAGCGCTGCCACCCAGCGACAAGCGCGATTGGTCGCGCAGAGTGCAAAAGACGAGGGGATGGTCAGTCCCCTCGCTGCCTGGTTGCAGAGATTCCTTGCAGACACCGCCTACTGCTTGGTCACCTGGATGCTCTTCGCGCCAGTGGTCAGCGTGAACCCCGCGGTGTGCGTCGCGAACGATCCGTTGAGCGAGCCAAAGGTCAGAGCGATGTAGCTCTGGCCCGACTTCGGCGGACGCTTGGGGTTGACGCTCACGTTGAGCGCGCCTGACAGGGTGGCGTTCGCGTTGACATGGAGTGTCGAACCGAACTGCTCACTCAGCTTGGCGCTCGACGATTGGCTGTAGTTGCCCGTCACCGTCAGGCTCCCCTGCGGCGCAACGTTGCCGTTGTTCGTGACCGAACTCGCCACAGTTCCGGCTCCTCCCAGCGTCGATCCCGCTCCGACACTGACTGAAGTGGCGGTCAACGTGACGCCCATGTTGGTCGTGGCTCCCGACTCTTGTGTGTACGTACCGTTGACCGTCAGCGCTCCCGACACGTCGATGATCCCCTGGGAAGTGAGGTCCTGGCTGAGGGTGAGCGAAGAGCTATCAAAGAGCGCGAGCACGGCGGTTGGGCCCACCGAGGTGAGCGTCGACAACGCGTTGTTGCCGGAAGGGTCCTGTATGGCGGAGCCGATGCCGTCGATCGATACCACGGTGCCAAACGGTATCGCGTTGGCCGTGATTTGCGAGATGTCGCTTGGGACGATCAGCAGACCAGCGACGAGCCAGCTGCCGCCGCTCAGGTTTCCGTTTTGTAGCTGCACCGGGTTGTCGGTGAGTCGCAGCGTCCCTCCGGTGCCCACCGACACGGTCCCGCGCGCGTTCGAGAACGCGGGACTCGTGACGGAGCTGTTGTCATACGCGTCGAGCTCGCCCCCAGACCCGAGGTCGATCGACCCTGCGGACAACTTGGTCCCAAACAGGGTGACGAATCCCGGGCTGTTTAACGAGGTTGCAATCGAAATCTTCCCCGATCCGAACAGCAGCGATCCGCCCTGATCGACCGTAATCGAGTGGACAGAAATCGACGACGTTGAGGTTGCGTCAGCCGTCGTGAGCGTCGGGACGCAGACATCGCTCGTCGAGCCGGGCACCCTGCGCGGGCTCCAGTTGCCGGCCATGGTCCACGAGCATGACTGTACGGTGCACGCATCCCCAGTCCACGTGGCGGTACAGCTGGACTGTGCCCGGATGTGGCCGCCATAGATGAGGGCAGCCAGCAAAGCGGCCGCGCGCAAAAAACGCTTCGTGCAGTGGATCTTCATGACCTTCTCCTGAGCAGTGTTCGTTTGGGAAACTACTTGGCCTTGGGGAGGTTCGAGCCTTGGGCCGACATTATTGGGTAGGGCCGGAGCAGGACTTGTCTGCGAAGGGTCAAAGATATGCAAAAACGGGTGGCCCACTCAAGCCCGGTTTTGGCTTGAGTGGGGATGTCGCGCCTGACTCGCGATCAGCGCCTGATGAAGGTTCCACCCTTCGCGTGGCGTTGGAAGAACGGGAACGCGGGCGTGCCGGCTTTGTCGACGTTGGCTTCGGCGAAGGCTTTGACTCGGTCCAACGAGCACTGCAGCAGCGCGTTGTAGTGGTCGAGTTGTTCGGAGGACATGTCGGCGGGGACGGGGATGAGGCTTCCGACTCGCATGAGGGCGCGGGAGAAGGGTTTGGGAACGAGGAGGCGATCCCAGGTGTTGAGCGTCCAGGCACGGTCGATGGCGATGTGGAAGACGGCCATGGGCACGCCCGACGAGCGGGCGAGGAGCACAGGGCCGGGCTTGGTCACGAAGCGGGGGCCGCGGGGACCGTCGATGGTAAAGGCGACGGTGTATCCGGCCTCGATTTCTTTGCGCATACCGAGCAGCCCGCGCACAGCGCCGCGGCTCGACGATCCGCGCACCGGGACGAAGCCGAAGCGGCGGATCATGCGGGCCGTGAATTCTCCGTCGAAGCTGGTGCTCGACATGACGCGGATGTCGAGGTCGCGCCAGAGGTAGGTCGCGGCGAAGGTGCACTGGTGCCAGAAGGAGTAGACGAAGGGGCGCTGCTCGAGGCTGGTGGGCGCGTTGTCCTCGCACGACACGGCGAAGCGCATGGTCGGGCCGATGAGGCGGACGGCGATGGTGGTGGCCCAGGAGATCAGCGTGAGCAGGATGCGCTGCGTGCGGGTGAAGGGCGGGCGGCCGGTGAAGGGATCGATGGATTCTTCGTCGAGGGCCGGAGTGGGGGCAGCGGGCACGGGGATAGTGTAGCGCGGGCTTTCCGGAGGGCCCAGGTTAGCGCACAAAAGACGCGCTAACCTGGGGCACCTAGCAGGCTCTCGACTACCTTCGGTGGGGCCTCACTTCGCTTGGGATGACGTGGTTGGGGGACGCAAACCCGGGCTCCCGAGATCATGTTGATGTGAAATTTGGAAATTTCAAATTGGAAAACCGGACTAGACCCTTCGCGGGCCGGACCGCCCCGCTACATCTCAGCTTTCCATATACGCGTCGATCCACTCTTTGAGCTTGCGGCGGCGTTCGTCGGCGGGATCGAAGCGCACTCCGAAAGAGTGCTTCGGTTTGCGCCAGCTAACGTTGGCGCGGATCCAGATGCGCGGGAGCGTGAGCAGTGCGAAGGAGACTTCGACGGCCTTGCCGGCTTCAATGTCGTCGGTGCTCTTGATCGACATGCCGCCGGAGCTGATTTCGAGTGTGGTGGCGGTGAGCTTGCGGCCTTCGTTGACCTGCACCTGGACTTCGGTGACCACGGGGATACGCACGTAGCGGCGGAATTCGTGCAGGATGAGCGTGTTAGTGGCGCGCACGAGCTTCAGCGCCGCGGAGCGCTCGACCGGCTCCTGGAAAATGGCGTTGATGCCGTACTTGGAATATCGCATGGCTTCCTGGGCGCTGCCACCGAGGCCGTAGATGACCATGCGGCTGTTGGAGGCGGAGGTGCGCGCGGCTTCCATGACGGCTTCAGCGCCGGGGCCGAGGTTCACGACACAGGCTTCGAATTTTTCCTTGCGGAGGCGCTCGGCGGCGTTGCCCGACATGGGGACCGACTCGATGCCGAACTGCCGGAAGCAGTCGGTGAGGATGGAGCGGGTCGAGTCCTTGAGATCGATCATGGCAATGCGGGCGGCGGCCTTTTTCTTCTGGGGAATGGGGGCCAGAGCAGTGCCGAAGGCGTTTTGCATAGACGGGCGCGGGACGAAGAACGCTCGAGTCCTATTCTGGCTGGCAAATGGGGCTTTGGCAAAGGTTCTTGGGGTGTTGCGGGGGTACAAAAGTGTAGTTCCGGAGGTGGAGTTGGACGTTACTTTGGTGACTCGCGGGGTGAAGCGGGTCGTCGGGTTCCAGTCGTTGGTCGTTCGCCCTTGGTCGTTGGCAACGGATTTGGCTGTTGGTTCAGGAATGACGAATGGCGACGACTGTTTCAGTGGCGGGCGCCTTTGAGTTTGTTGGATTTTTCTTCTACTCCCTTGGCCAGTTTTTCTTTGTGGGCGTCGAGTTTCTTGGTAACAGCGGCGTCGGCCAGGGCAATCATCTGAGCGGCGAGGATGCCGGCGTTGGTTGCGCCGGGCTTGCCGATGGCGACCGTCGCCACTGGAATGCCGGCGGGCATTTGCACGGTGGCGAGAAGCGAGTCCATGCCCTGCAGTGACGTCGAGGGAATGGGGACGCCGATCACGGGCAGGGTGGTGTGGGCGGCGATGGCGCCGGCGAGATGGGCAGCGCCTCCGGCGCCAGCGATGATGACGCGGATGCCGCGGCTGAAGGCTTTGCGGGCGAAGTCGGCAGTGCGGTCGGGGGAGCGGTGGGCGGAGGTGACGTCGATTTCGTATTCGATGCCGAATTCTTCGAGGGCCTTGCCGGCCTCGCGCATGATTTCGAGATCAGAGTCGCTGCCCATCACGATGGAAACTTGTGGCTTGCTCATGGTTCTCCAGGTTGGCCGAAGCGCCGGAGCGGCGACATCGGAGTGTTTTTTGGTTTAAATGAGGCTGCCTGCGAGGGCAACCCTCAGAGCGGCTGAAGCCGCGTTTCCTTTTGAAGTCTTTCGGCACGGCTTAAAGCCGTGCCCTTTCCCTTTCGTCGCCTTCGAATGGCGAAGGCGAGGACGCCCTCGCGACAGCCGGCGAGACGCCGGCGCTACTTTTTCAGCGCGCGGGCGGCGATGTCTTTGCGGTAGTGCATGCCTTCGAATCCGATATTGGAGACAGCGGCGTAGGCGCGGTCGACGGCGGTTGCGAGTTCGGGGGCGCGGGCGGTGACGCCAAGCACGCGGCCTCCAGAGGTGAAGTAGACGTCGTCGCGCTTGCTGGTGGCGGCGTGGAAAACCTTGACGCTTTCGAGGGCAGAGACTTCTTCGAGGCCCGCTATTTTTTTGCCGGCTTCGAACGTGCCGGGGTAGCCGCCGGAGGCGATGACCACGCAGACGGAAGCATCAGGAGACCAGCGGAAATCGCCATCGCTGACGCGGCCCTGAACGGAGGCTTCGAGCGCGGACACGAGGTCGTTTTCGAGGCGCATCAGGATGGGCTGGGTTTCCGGGTCTCCGAAGCGGCAATTGAATTCGAGGACCATGGGGCCGCGGGCGGTCATCATGAGGCCACAATAAAGGATGCCGCGGTATTCGGCGCCTTCGGCTTTCATGCCGGCGACGACGGGTTGGGCGATGTGGTGGATGAGCCAGTCGCGCATTTTGTCGTCGATGATGGTGCGTGTGGAGTAGGCGCCCATGCCTCCGGTGTTGGGTCCGGTGTCGCCGTCACCGACGCGCTTGTGATCCTGGGCGGCGACGAGGGGGACGACGCGGTCGCCGTCGCTGATGACGAGGAAGGAGAGTTCGTCACCCTTGAGGCATTCTTCTAGGACGATTTGCGCGCCGGCAGCGCCGACCATCTTGCCGCTGAGCATTTCAGAAGCGACGGTGGTCGCTTCCTCCTTGGTCTTGGCGATGACCACGCCTTTGCCGGCGGCGAGGCCGTCGGCCTTGACCACAATCGGGGCGTGGAAATGGGACAGCGCGTTGCGGGCTTCGTCGATGGTCTTGCAGATGGCGTAGTGGGCGGTGGGGATGCGGTGGCGTTGCATGAACGCCTTGGCGAAGCTTTTGCTCGACTCGAGGCGGGCGGCGGCTTGTGTGGGTCCGAAGGTCGGCCAGCCTCTGCGCTGGAATTCGTCGACGACGCCGAGGGTGAGCGGGAGTTCGGGACCGACGACGGTGAGGTCGGGCCGAACCTGGTCGGCTACTTCGACCAGGGAGTTAAGGCTTTTCACGTCGGCGGGGAGACACTCGGCGTCAAGGGCGATGCCTCCATTGCCGGGGGTGCAGACCAGGCGTGTGACACGAGGGGATTGCTTGAGTTTCCAGATTAAGGCGTGCTCGCGGCCGCCGCTTCCGATGACCAGAACCTTCATAGCCGAGGACACACAAGGGTAGGGGGAGTGGAGAGTGATGTCAAACTGCAGGTGGGACTGTTTTCACCACAGCGACACGAATGCAAGGAGAAGAGCGATTTCGTGAAGGCACAAGACCATTGCGCTGGGCGTCCAAATTGATTCACAGAGAACTCCTCTTGAGGCCATTGCTGCTGCAGCGGAATACGGGGTCTTTCGACTGCGTTCCTCTGGCGCCTCACTTCGCTCAAGATGACAGCTCTT
>Ga0306923_10000323_pt1 | contig 36588 bp, 42 predicted proteins | sample sta12Can44000108_FD_203841 | JGI IMG/M metagenome (GOLD analysis project Ga0306923, IMG submission 203841) | Lab enrichment of tropical soil microbial communities from Luquillo Experimental Forest, Puerto Rico - statanox.12C.anox.44.000.108 (v2)... | ecosystem: Environmental > Terrestrial >... | reverse complement strand
CGCGCGGACAAAGGCTCTATGGTGTAGTCGTGGCCGTCCAGATGCAAGAGGTCGAAAATCCAATAGACGAACCGGTCGTGGCGGCCTTCCTTCAAATCGGTTTGCAGCAATGAAAAGCTGGAAATGCCCTTTTCATTCTCGACGACCAATTCCCCGTCGAGGAGCGCAGTTTGCGCCGGCAGCGCCGCAACCGCCTTGGCAATCCGTTCGAAGCGATGAGTCCAATCGAGCTGCTTGCGCGTCAAAAGACGCACCCTCCCATGATCGAGCCGCGCCTCGATGCGGTAGCCGTCGAACTTGATCTCGTGAATCCATTTGCGATCCCCTGGTGGGACGCTATGCAGCGTGGCGAGGCTCGGTGGCACGAAATCAGGAAGTCGAGTCCGCCGCCCCTTAGCGACCGAAGGATCCGAGCTGCGCCGCGTGGCGACCGGCATGGCTGCCTTTGCCGCTGCCTTTGGTTTTGAGACCCGCTGGCGCGAGCCGTTTGCTTGCCGACCAGTTTTGCGACGTGATTTTGGCAGCGCCCTGGATTGTGCTTGGAGCTCAGCACGGAATTCGCGTTGGCTCTGCGGCCTCGGCGTCTCCGTTCCTCGATCGGCTTTCCGGTTGCTGTGCCAAACCCGTTTCTTGTTCTTTCCCGCCGTGATCTCATCCATGGAGCGTCCGCTGGCAACCGACAGCGGCTGCTCTTCCAAGATATCGCCCTGGCGTGTGCTTTTTGATTCTGCGTCGTTGCCTTTGATCAGAAGCCAATTCTCGTGCCGATCGCGATCGCGTCCCCGCATCCGCACCAGATGCCATCGGCCATGGAGCTTTTCGCCCTCAAGCACGAAATCAAGATGACCCTTTGCGTAGCCCCGATGCGGATCGCCTTCGGCAATCCAGTGGCCGCGATCCCAGATCATCACCGTACCGCCGCCGTATTCGCCTTCCGGGATCGTGCCTTCGAATGTGTTGTATTCGATCGGGTGGTCCTCGACGTGAACGGCCAGGCGCTTTTCCGCCGGGTCAAGGCTAGGGCCACGGGTCACCGCCCAGCTCTTCATCACGCCATCGAGTTCGAGCCGGAGATCGTAATGCAGCCGCCGCGCCCCGTGCTTTTGAATCACATAGCGATTGCCTCGACCGCGACCCTTGCGGCCGCGCGGCTCTGCCGTGACGCCGAATTTGCGCTTCTTGCGATAGACTTCGAGAGCCACGCTGCCTCAATTTGCGCTATCAGGGACCTGGGGCCAACTAAGACTGCCAAAATGCCTCATCGGAAGGTCGAGCGGTACTCTGGAAAAATTTTAGGCACTACATAGCTGCTTCCAAATGTGGCCGCTTGAGGCGAGGTATGGTGCCGGGCCTGATCCGGATTAGCATCGACCCTGATATAAGCCCCTGGAAAGCCTACAGGTTCCGCCTCCGCGTCAGGGTTGTTAACGAAGCGTTTTAATTGCGTAATCGGCGTGCAATGGTGTAGGAGGCTCTCTGCCTGCCATCACCAGGCATCACCAAGTCCCATAAACGGCTTAAGGCCGAAAATTAGATTGGTCTGAAGAAGGAGCGTAGCGTGACGGTTTCGTCAAAGACCCCATTGCTCGACCAAATCAAGACCCCTCAAGACCTCAGGCGCTTGGAACCCAGTCAGTTGCGACAGGTGGCCGACGAATTGCGTCGTGAAACCATCGACGCCGTCGCTGTCACTGGCGGTCACCTCGGCGCCGGCCTCGGTGTTATCGAACTCACTGTGGCGCTGCACTACGTCTTCAACACGCCGACCGACCGGCTGGTCTGGGATGTCGGACATCAAGCCTATCCACATAAGATTCTGACCGACCGTCGCGAACGTATCCGCACGCTGCGGCAGGGTGGCGGACTGTCGGGTTTCACCAAGCGCGCCGAAAGTGAATACGATCCATTCGGTGCGGCGCATTCCTCGACCTCGATTTCCGCCAGCCTCGGCATGGCGGTCGCCCGCGATTTGCAGAACAAAGAAAACAACGTCATCGCTGTCATCGGTGACGGCGCAATGTCGGCGGGAATGGCCTATGAAGCGATGAACAATGCCGGCGCGATGAATTCGCGCCTGATCGTCGTGCTCAACGATAATGATATGTCGATTGCGCCCCCGGTCGGCGCGCTTTCTGCCTATCTCGCGCGACGGGTTTCGGGCCGCGGCTATCATAAGCTGCGGAAAGTCTTTCACCACGTCGCCAAGCGTCTACCGACGAAAATGCTTCAGCAGCGCGCTCTGGCGATGGAAGAATATGCGCGCGGTCTTGTTACCGGCGGCACGCTGTTTGATGAGCTCGGATTTTTCTATGTCGGGCCGATCGATGGCCACAATATCGATCATCTGTTGCCCGTTCTCAGAAACGTCCGTGACATGAAGAACGGCCCGATCCTCGTTCATGTCGTGACGAAGAAAGGCAAAGGTTACGAGCCGGCTGAGAAATCCGCGGACAAATACCACGGTGTGGTGAAGTTCGATGTCGCCACCGGCGCTCAACAGAAATCAAAAACCGCGGCGCCGCAATATACGAAAGTCTATGCCGAAAGCCTGATCAAGGAAGCGCGCAAGGACGACAAGATCGTTGCGATCACGGCAGCGATGCCGTCCGGTACCGGCGTTGACTTGTTCCAGAAGGAATTTCCAAACCGAACATTTGACGTCGGCATCGCCGAACAGCACGGCGTAACCTTCGCCGCCGGCCTTGCCACCGAAGGCTACAAGCCGTTTGCGACGATCTATTCGACGTTCCTGCAACGCGCCTATGACCAGGTCGTGCATGACGTCGCGATCCAGCGCCTGCCGGTACGTTTCGCCATGGACCGCGCCGGGCTTGTGGGCGCCGACGGCCCCACTCATGCGGGCGCCTTCGACGTCGCTTATCTCGGTTGTCTGCCCGGCTTTGTGCTCATGGCTGCGGCCGATGAAGCCGAGCTTGTGCACATGGTTTCGACTGCCGTCGCCATCGACGACCGCCCTTCGGCATTGCGTTATCCTCGTGGCGAAGGGCTCGGGGTTCCGCTTCCGGCAGAGGGCAAGCCGCTCGAGATCGGCAAAGGCCGCGTCGTGCGCGAAGGCAGCAAGGTCGCGTTGCTTTCGTTCGGCGCCCGGCTTGGCGAGTGCCTCAAGGCAGCCGACGAGCTTGCGACCTTTGGCCTATCGACCACGGTCGCCGACGCGCGCTTCGCCAAACCGCTCGATATTGACCTGCTGCTTCGCTTGGCGCGCGGACACGAAGTGCTGCTCACGGTGGAGGAGGGCTCGATTGGCGGGTTCGGCGGCTTCGTGATGCAGGCGCTCGCCGAGCACGGCGTTCTTGATCGCGGCCTCAAGGTCCGCTCCATGGTGCTGCCGGACATTTTCATCGACCAGGACAGCCCAAACGCCATGTATGCCAAAGCGGGCCTCGACGCCAAAGGCATCGTCGCCAAAGCATTCCAAGCGCTCGGGCAGAACGTCCAGGGCGAGGTAGTCAAGCTCGCTTAGGCGAGAACGCCTCGCAAACTGGTTTTCGGCGGCACGCCGGAATTCAGGCGAAGCGGTACAGGTGGGCCTCACGCGCACGTACGAATAGTGTCGATTCGCCATGAGCAAGCGAGAACGGGCCGATCGGCTCCTGGTCGCGCGCGGTGTCTTTGAAAGCCGTGCACGCGCGCAAGCCGCCATCGAGGCCGGTCGGGTCATTGCTGACGGCAGACCCATCCGCAAGTCCTCGGAGGAGATTTCCACGGCCGCCGCGATTGCGGCCGAGCCCGCGTACCCTTACGTGTCGCGCGGTGGCACCAAGCTCGCGGCGGCGCTCGACAATTTGTCCCTCGATGTTGCGGGACGGATCTGCCTCGACGTCGGTGCATCCACCGGCGGTTTTACCGAGGTTCTGCTCGAGCGCGGCGCACGGCATGTCTATGCGGTGGATGTCGGCCGCTCACAATTGCACGCGCGTTTGCGTCAGCATGAACGCGTGACGTCAATCGAGCAAACCGATATTCGGAACCTCGAGGTCGTCTCGCATTTGCCCGAGCAGCCGGATTTTACGACGATCGACGTCAGCTTTATTTCACTCAAGCTGGTCATGCCCTGCGTCGATCAACTTCTGAAACCCGGCACGATAATTGTGGCGCTGATTAAGCCGCAGTTCGAGGCCAATCGCCGTGCCGTAAAAAAGGGCATCGTGCGCGACAACGTCGTCCACACGACGATCTGTAGTGACATCGCTCGCTTCATGCGCAGCCTGGATTGGCAGGTCGGTAGTATTATTGCGTCCCCAATTACCGGCGGCGACGGCAACCGGGAATTCTTTATCGAGGCCCGGCGTGGTTGAGCGGCTCGTGGTCGCCCGTCTCGGGCAGCGCGGCGACGGAATTGCAGAGAGCCTCGAAGGGCCGATCTACGTCCCCGGTACGTTGCCAGGCGAAACCGTCGAAGTAGAAGCCGTGCCCGGCCAGCCGGACCGGCGACGGCTCCTCAAGGTCGAAAAATCGAGCGCGCAGCGGATTGTGCCGATCTGCCGGCATTTCGGGATTTGCGGCGGCTGCGCCTTGCAACATTTGGACGCGGAGACTTATCACGCCTGGAAGCGGAATTTGGTTGCGACCGCGCTTCGTCAAGCTGGTATCGAGACCGAGCTCGACGATCTGATTGACGCTCACGGGGCAGGTCGGCGGCGCGTCGTATTTCACGCTCGGCGTGGCAACCATGATGTACTTGAAGTCGGTTTCTCGGCGGCGCGTGCGCATCATCTGATCGCCATCGATCGTTGCCCGGTCCTGGCGAAAAGCCTGGATGCCGCTCTACCGACTGCTTGGGCGATCGCCGAAGTGCTCGATGCCGGACGAAAACCGCTGGACATCCAGGTCACGGCGACTGATCAGGGGCTCGATGTTGACATTCGCGGCTCCGGTCCGCTGAACGCATCACCAATGACCGCGCTGGCACGTGTAGCGCAGCAATATAATCTGGCGCGACTGACGCGGCACGGCGAGCTGATCGCGCAGGCGCGACCACCCACACTGCGCATGGGCGCGGCGACGGTGCCACTGCCGCCCGGTGCTTTCCTTCAGGCAACGGAAGAAGGCGAAGTCGTGCTGGCACGATTGGTCGTGGATGCCTGTGCTATGGCCAGGCGCGTTGCCGACCTGTTTGCCGGCGTTGGTCCATTCGCCCTTCGACTTGCCGCTCAGGCTCGTGTGTTCGCTTGCGATGACGATGGGGCCGCGATCGCCGCGCTTAAGCGCGCCGCAGCCGGTGGCGCCGGGCTAAAGCCGGTCGAAGCCGAAAGGCGGGACCTTTTTAAAACGCCGCTGACGCCGGCCGAACTGAACCGCTTCGATGCCGTTGTCTTTGATCCACCCCGCCAAGGCGCCCAGGCCCAGGCGCAGGCGCTTGCGCAAAGCGGCGTCCCCCTCGTCGTTGCGGTATCATGCAATTCCGGCACTTTGGCCCGCGACATCCGTCAGCTGATCGATGGCGGCTATCGGCTCTTGTCGGTCGTGCCCGTCGATCAATTCCGCTATTCCGCGCACGTCGAGACCGTCGCCCGATTGGCAAAATAGCATATGCCGACGGTCCATATTTCATGATATTGCAGGCGCCCGTTTAGTGCCCTTTTCTCCCAAAAGGATCATCAAAAATGGCTAGCGTTCTGTTTTCACCGATCACGTTGCGAAGCCTCACCCTTGCTAATCGCGTGGTCGTATCACCAATGTGCCAATACAATTCGGACAACGGCACTGCCAATGACTGGCATCTGATGCATCTGGGCAGTTTTTCGCTTGGCTGCGCCGGGCTCGTTATGTGCGAGATGACCAATGTCAACCCGCGGGGCCGGATTTCGCCCAAATGCGCGGGCATGTGGTCCGACGAGAACGAAACGGCACTCAAGCGAGTTCATGATTTCTGTCGAACCTACGGGGTCGCCAAACTCGGCGTGCAGCTGGCGCATGCCGGGCGTAAGGGACCAACGACGACGCCCGCTGCCGGCGGCAAGCCGATCCTAAGCAAGGAGGAAGGCGGCTGGATCCCGGAAGCGCCGTCGGCCATCCCCTATGACACGGGCTGGCCCGTGCCGCAGGCAATGTCCAAGGAGGACATCAAGCGCTGCATCGGAGAATTTGCGGCCGCTGCGAAACGTGTCGATCGTATCGGCTATGATGTCATCGAGCTGCACGGCGGCCATGGTTATCTGCTGCATCAATTCATGTCGCCGATTTCCAACCAGCGCACCGACGAATATGGCGGCTCGACCGAGAACCGCATTCGTTTTCCGATCGAAGTGTTCGAGGCGGTTCGTAAGGTATTTCCTGAACAAAAGCCCATCGGGATGCGAGTCTCGGCAACGGATTGGGTTGATGGCGGCTGGACGCCTGAAGAGGCCGTCGTGCTGGCGAAGGAACTCAAGAGATGCGGCATGGACTACATGGACGTGTCCACAGGGGGGCTCGACCCACGACAGAAAATTCCACTCGCGCCCGGTTATCAGGCGCCGTTCGCCGAGAAGGTAAAAAAAGAAAGCAGCATCACAACGATGACCGTCGGGCTGATCGCCGGTTACCAGCAAGCCGAAGACATCGTGGCCTCGGGCAAAGCCGACATGATCTGTCTTGCTCGCGGCGCGATGTGGGATCCGCGCTGGGCTTGGCATGCCGCTGAGGAATTGGGCGCCGAGACGCCCTACGCGCCCAAGATGATGGGGTGTCACCCGAAGCTGCGGCCGCAATTGTTCCCGAAACGCGCAGCCGCCATGACGTCATAAATGGTCTGACGGCGGCGAACGCGGCCCGCAACTTGCTTACGCCTCCATCGGCTCGGTGCCGACGATCTCGATGCCGAAGCCGGACAATCCGACGTAAGTCGTCGGCCGCGAGGACGTTATCAGCCGGATCGAATTGACGCCCAGATCTTTAAGGATCTGCGCGCCTAGGCCGACCTCCCGCCACTGTCGGGTACGCGCTTCGCCGGACGGACTTTCGGAGGATTTCGGAATCGAGATCACCGGCACGCCGGCGGTGCCGTCACGCAGGAGCACGAGCACTCCCCTGCCCTCGGACTTAAAGCGCGCCAAAGTTTGATGGATCGTTTTTCCACCGCCGAAGACGTCGGAAATGATGTCGGCGCGGTGCAAACGCGTCAGCACGCTATTGCCATCGCCAATGCGGCCATGGACGAAAGCCATGTGATGGACCGCGTCAAATGGCGTAAGAAAGGCATAGCCGGTGAGAACACCAATCTCCGATTGGACCGGAAATTCCCCTACTCGCTCGATCAATTTATCGCGGACTTGGCGGTAGGCGATCAGTTCGGCGATGCTGATGCGCAGGAGCTCGTGGTGCTCCGCAAAGGCGGCGAGTTCGGGACCGCGCATGACGGTCCCGTTGTCGTTCATGAGTTCGGCAAGCACTCCGACCGGGGTCAAGCCGGCGAGCTTGCATAGATCGACGCAAGCCTCCGTATGACCCGAGCGCATCAGAACGCCACCCTCCTTTGCTACCAATGGAAAGACATGCCCGGGGCGCACGAAATCCGATGCTCCGCAGTTGCTGTTGGCCAACGCGCGCACCGTGTTGGTGCGTTCTTCGGCAGAAATTCCGGTCGTCAGCCCGTGGCGGACGTCGACCGACACGGTGAACGCGGTGCGGAGCGGCGCGTCATTAAGCGCCACCATCGGGTCGAGGTGCAATCGGCGAGCCGCCTCCGGCGCCAGCGGCGCACAGACGATCCCGGACGTATGGCGAATGATGAACGCCATTTTCTCCGGCGTGCACAAGCTCGCCGCGACAAACAAATCACCTTCGTTTTCGCGGTCATCGTCATCTGCCACGATGAGAAGTTCACCACGCGCAAAGGCCGCAACGGCTGCCTGTATGCGTTGATGCGTATCGCTCATGAGCTAATCGCTTTTCCCGCGCGACGGCCCGGCCGCAGGCCAAGCTGGTGGCGGCTCGACCTGTCCGCGGTGGCGCAAATAGTGGTCGGCTATCACGCACGCCACCATCGCTTCGCCGATCGGCACGGCCCTGATGCCGACGCACGGGTCGTGCCGCCCGGTGGTTGAGATCTCGGTTTCGCGTCCATACCGATCGATCGTGCGGCGCGGGATTAGAATCGACGATGTCGGCTTTACCGCAAATCGCGCCACGACCGGTTGCCCGGTCGAAATACCGCCAAGGATGCCGCCGGCATTATTGGAGAGAAACAGTGGTTTGCCGTCGTTCCCCATGCGCATCTCGTCGCCATTCTGCTCACCGGTCAGCTCAGCCGCGCCAAAGCCGGCGCCGATTTCAACGCCCTTGACGGCGTTGATGCTCATCAGTGCACCGGCCAGATCGCCGTCGAGTTTGGCATAGATCGGCGCGCCCAATCCCGGCGGAACGCCCTCGGCCACGATTTCGATCACGGCCCCGATCGACGAACCGCGCTTGCGCAATCCGTCCAGGTAATCGCCGAGCATCGCCGCCAACTTGGCGTCCGGGCAAAAGAACGGGTTGCGGCCAATTTCGGCCCAATCCCAACGCGCCCGATCGATGCGATGCGGCCCCATCTGTGTCAGGGCGCCGCGCACGAGTAGGCCTGGCACAATCTTGCGTGCGATCGCGCCAGCAGCGACCCGCATCGCGGTCTCGCGTGCCGATTGGCGGCCGCCGCCGCGATAATCCCGTAGCCCGTATTTCACATCATAGGTGTAATCGGCGTGGCCTGGGCGGTATTTGTCTTTGATTTCGGAATAATCCTTCGAACGCTGATCCACATTATCGATAATCAGCGCAATCGGCGTGCCGGTCGTCACCTGCTGGCCGCTGGCTTCGTCAATGAACACGCCAGATAAGATCCGGACTGCGTCAGGCTCCTGGCGCTGGGTCGTATAGCGCGACTGACCCGGTCGGCGGCGGTCGAGATAGGGCTGGATGTCGGCCTCGGTCAGTGCAATCCTCGGCGGACAGCCATCGACGACGCAGCCGATCGCCGGCCCGTGGCTCTCGCCGAAGGTCGTGACCCGAAACAAATGGCCGAACGTATTGAACGACATAAGCGGTAACTATTGGCGCGGTAACACTGCGCAGCGTGCAATGGAAATTATGCTGCGATGATCGGCGCTTGGTAGCCCGCACGTTCCACGGGGTCAAATAGCGCCGGTCCACGCGCCTCGACGCGCGGATACGAAACCTCCGCTGCGCTTGTTGGCAGCGTAAATTTTCCGTTCTGGAAATGGGCAGACCGCAATACACTTCAGGGGCTGTTCATTGCCTATTCATCTCCCTGAACAGCGATTAATCGCAATCTGAATATTCATTAAGCGCCAGAAAAATAAGAACTATTTGTGCTTTTTCGTTGCGGCCGGAACCCGCATTGTGCCATTCTTCCAACCGGTAAGGGGTCGAGGGCCCAGGGTGATCAACCCGCAACTTGAAACCCTGCCGAAGTTCAACACCAACACCGAGGAAGAGAGTCATGGCGACGAAGAAAAAGGGCAAGAAGAGCAAGAAGAGCAAGTAGTCCATTGAACGCGCGAGCCTCTTATTGGGGCCGCGCTATCAGGACCTTGAGATTTCGCGGGTCACTAGACCCCGCCAAGCGGTCGAACGATGTTCGGCCGCTTTTGTTTTTGAACGAGGGAGGCTTCCGTCCTCGTCGGTCAAGGCGTAACGCGAGACCTTGCCCTCCGCGAACACGTAGACCACGCCCTGCTCGACTTGCGCGTGGGTCGCCTGCTCTTCCGAAAGAATGTTGAACAGGGCCATAAGGGCGCGCACACCACCGCCATGGGCGGCAACAACGGTGTCGTTCACCAAAGACGCGTACCAAGCTCTGATGCGTGCCGCGACCTGGCGATAGCTTTCACCTCCCGGCGGCGCAAAATCCCATTTGTCGCGCTCGCGCTGCGCCAGGATGCCGGTGTTTGCTTTTTCGATCTCCGCCAGCGTCAAACCTTCCCAGTCGCCATAGGCGATTTCGACCAACCGATCGTCGATGGCGTAGCCGAGTGGCTCAAGCCCCAACGTGGCGCGGACCACTTCCATGGTTTCGCGCGCCCGCTTGAGCGGACTCGACACATAATCGAATTGTTCTGGCAGTTTGCGATCGCGCACAAACAACGCTTTGAGCAAAGCGCCACATTCTGTGGCTTGCCGCCGCCCATGCGCATTAAGCACTGTGTCACGACGGCCTTGCAGGCGTCCTTGAACATTGAATTCGGTCTCGCCGTGTCGGACGAAATAGAGGACCGGCATACTGGTTTTCACGGGCAACAAGGATCGCTTTTCAATTCGACGCAACGAGCGGACTATTATTCTTTGCGGACTGCAATATCAGGCGCGTCCGGATGCTTCATGCCGACAATGTGATAACCGGCGTCAACATGGTGAATTTCGCCGGTCACGCCGCGCGACATGTCCGAGAGCAGATAGGCGCCCGCGTCACCCACCTCCTCGATGGTGACGCTCCGTCGAAGCGGCGCGTTGTGCTCATTCCATTTGAGGATGTAGCGAAAGTCGCCAATGCCGGAAGCAGCAAGCGTCTTGATCGGTCCGGACGATATGGCATTGACTCGAATATTTTTGACACCGAGATCGGCAGCGAGATAGTAGACCGACGCTTCGAGCGCGGCCTTGGCGACGCCCATCACATTATAATGCGGCATCCATTTTTCCGACCCGTAATAGGTCAGGGTCAACATCGAGCCGCCATTCGGCATCAGTTTCTCGGCCCGCTGGGCAATCGCGGTAAATGAATAGCAGCTGATCAGCAGTGTCTTGATGAAATTGTCGGCTGTGGTGTCGATGTAGCGTCCGTCGAGCTGATCCTTGTCCGAAAATGCGATCGCATGGACGAGAAAGTCGATGGTGCCCCACCCCGACTGCACGGCAGCGAAAGCGGCGTCGATCGTCTTTGGCTCGGTGACATCACAGTCGCCGACCACGATGCCGCCCACCTCCTGCGCCAGTGGCTCTACTCGTTTTTTCAGCGCATCGCCCTGGTAAGTGAAAGCAAGCTCGGCGCCATGCGCCCGGCAGGCCTTGGCGATCCCCCAGGCAAGCGAACGGTTGTTCGCCACCCCCATGACCAGGCCGCGTTTGCCGCGCATGAGGCCTGAGTTTTCGGGCATTCCCCGCACCTAGTTACAGCCAATTTCCGGCCCGGTCACCCTATGGCATAGGGTAGTTGGGCCATCAAGCCGCGCTGCTGCAGCGGAATAGACGGCGACCGGTGGTGTTTTGAATACGGGCGCTCGTCTAAGGTGTAAGGCGCGGTAAACCATTTGGCAGCTCTGTTAAAGTGCAGGGCGCCTTAAGGGGGGTGAATGTTTTGAGTGAATTTCGGGAGCGGATCGAGGCGGCAATTCCGGCACTGCGGCGTTATGCGCGCGCACTCACGCGCGATGCCGAAACCGCAGACGACATTGTGCAGGATACGCTCGTTCGGGCGCTGCGCTCCGAGCATTTGTTCCACGGCGGGGACATGCGCGCCTGGCTCTATACGATCCTGACAAACCTCAACCGCAACCGGCTTCGTACCCTCGCCCGACGACCTGTGCTGGCGCCAATCAAGGACAGCGACGCAACCACGAGCGGTCCTGACTCCGGCGGGCGCGATATCGTTCGGGCCCTCGAAATGCTCACTGAAGAGCAGCGCTCCGCCCTGCTTCTGATCGTGCTCGAAAGCCTAACCTATCGCGAGGTTTCCGAAGTCCAGGGGGTGCCGATCGGGACCGTGATGTCGCGGCTGGCCCGCGCCCGCAATGAACTTAAGGCCTACCTCGAAGGCGAGCGCCCGTCGCTCCGCCGCGTGAAGTAAGAAGAGACGAACGATGACTGACCGAGATTGGATTGTAACAGAAGACGAGCTCAACGCTTATGTCGACGACGAGCTGCCCGCGGATCGCCGTAGCGCCGTCGAGGCATGGCTGGCAACCCACCCCGATGATGCGGCCCGAGTCACTGCCTGGCGCAGGCAAGCTGATCTCATTCGCGAGCGCTACGGCCATTTGGCCAGCGAAGCTCCGCCGGCGCGTCTTAGCGTCGAGCGGCTGGTCCGTCGCCGCTACAGGCCGGTCCTATCGGCAGTGGCCGCAAGCTTGGCAGCATTTCTGATCGGCGGTGCAGCCGGTTGGACGGCGCATAGTATCCAGAGCGAGCGGCCGTCCGAACTCACGCGTTTCGCGAGCGATGCGATGGTTGCCTATCGGTTATATGCGGTCGAAGTCCGCCATCCGGTCGAAGTTACGGGGGACCAGCGGCCGCATCTCGTGGAATGGCTGTCGAAGCGGGTTGGCGCGCCGGTGCAAGCACCCGAACTTGATAAACAGGGATTAAAGCTGGTCGGCGGCCGGCTGCTTCCCGGCCCGACTGGTCCATCGGCTTTTTTCATGTATGAAAATCCGGCCGGCGAGCGCTTCACGCTCTATTGCGGGCACACCAACGACCGAGAGACGGCGTTACGTTACACAACCCGGGACCAGAACGGGGCCTATTATTGGGTCGATCAGAATATGGCTTACGTGCTGAGCGGCCCGATGGAGACCGGCAAGCTGCATGAAGTCGCCCAGGCTGCTTACGATCAGATTGATCGCCGGCTTATGCCGCAGGGCGGTTAATCACGCCGTCTCGATAGCGGCCAATAACGGACCTAGTCTGTCCAGCTCTTGCCTGAGCCGCCACGCGGGAGCTCACATGTTCTTCCGTGGGTCGTGCGGCCTGGTGCTTTGCCATTTCTTCATCAGCGCTTCGAGCTCGCTGTCGCTGCGTTCGGGCAGCACGATTTGAACCGTGGCCAAAAGATCGCCCCGGCCGGCTTTGGCAGGAAAGCCTTTGCCTTTGAGCCGAAACGTGCGCCCGCTCGAGGTCCAGGGCGGAATCGTGATCTCGACCGGCCGATCTAGCGTCGGAACGCGAACCTTGGCGCCGAGCACAGCCTCGTACAAGGTGACCGGCAGATCGAGCCGAACGTCATTGCCTTCCAGAGTGAATAGGGCGTGCGGCGCGATAGACACCGTGATCAGAACGTCGCCGGCGCCCGCCTGACCCGGCATGCCCTGACCCTTCAATCTGATCTGCTGACCGCTTGTTATTCCAGCCGGGATCTTGACGTCGACATCCTTGCCGTTTGGCAGTCGCAGTCGCTGCGTGACGCCGCGGGCCGCATCCAGCAAGGTTACCGTGAGCGCAGCATGCACATCCGCGCCCCCGCCAACATCGTCGGCCGCGAAATTGGATCGTGCGCCGCCCCGCGCGCCACGACCCATCTGGCCGAAAGCTTCCTTGAGAATATCTTCGAAACCACCGAAACCACCGCCGCTGCTGCGGCCGCCTCGGGTCGTACGCGTAAATCCCTCTGGACCGAAATTGAAAGCTTCGTAATTCACGTCCGGACCATAGCCGCCAAAACCGCCACCCCGTCTGGCGCCGCCCGCGCCAAATCCTTCGAAGCCCTGGAAACGGGGTTTACCTTCGGCGTCGATTTCGCCAGCATCAAATGCCCTGCGCTTGCTCTCGTCGCTGAGCAATTCGTGCGCGGCATTTAATTCGGCGAAACGCGTTGCCGCTTTCGGATCGTTTTTGTTGGCGTCGGGATGCAGCCTTTTTGCCAGACGGCGATAAGCGCTCTTGATATCGCCGGCGCTCGCCTTGCGATCGACACCTAAGACTTCATAGGGATCACGCATCCCTTTAGCGTCTCCGCATAGTGTTTTGGGCCTGCCCCACCCGCCCCGCCCGGTTCGCCGGATTGATTATTTCAATGTGGGAATAAGATGCCTAGCCCGCAATGTGAATGAATCGGCGCGGCGCGCTCTGATAATAGCCGTTCTAGCCCGAGTTCAACGGCTTTAGCCGCTTCACTTGCCAGTTGCCGCTCGCGGTGCGGCAGGCAGTCCCCTCAAGCCAGTCCTGCGCTTCCCCGTGCATGTAGCTCGCCAGAAAATCGCGGCAGGCCATGCCGGCTTCGGAATACGAATTGGCGAGTGGAGTGATATTGCCGCGCGCGCCGGTTTGCGGGTTTCGCCATGGCACGCTGGCGACCTTATTGCCACGCGACAGCACTTCCGCGACTGCGGCGCGCGCATAGGCAAGATCGAGCTCGGCTTGCGGTGAGGATTTCGGCACAGCGCCCGACACGGGGGCGCCCGAGCGGCTGATTGTGCCGGTCGACTGCGGTTCACCCGCGTCCGCTGAAACGAGCGAAGCAAGCTTGTATGAACAGCCTGAACATGCGAGCGCGCACAGCAGGATGGCCGCCACTTTGCTTTGGATGAGATGGAGCCGTCCCGGTCGGCCCGATAGGCGCAGCGCCGCTGTTCCATTATATAGAGAACAGGGGCGCGACTTCAGGCCGTCCCAGACGAACACTTTGGTACCCCGACGATGTCCGACGCAGCGCCTATAGAACACCCGCCAGGGTTAACGGGCGGTGACTTCACCGAGGCCGACGAGCCGCTGCGCCTGTTTGCCGCTTGGTTCGCCGATGCCAAGCGATCCGAACCGGTCAATCCGGAAGCGATGACGCTAGCAACGGTGGACGCGCACGGGTTGCCCAATTCGCGGATGGTATTGTTGAAGGGCTTCGACGAGCGCGGGTTCGTGTTTTACACCAATTCAGAGAGCATCAAAGGCCGCGAGCTCGCTGTGGCGCCAAAGGCGGCGCTGACGTTTTACTGGAAGTCACTGCGGCGTCAGGTGCGGGTGCGCGGTCAAGTGGAGGCCGTTTCGGCCGCGGAGGCCGATGCCTATTTTGCTTCGCGCTCGCGTATGGCGCAGATCGGCGCCTGGGCGAGCAAACAATCGTCGGCACTCGAAAGCCGGCTCGCCTTTGAGAAAGCTATCGCCCGCTTTACGGCGAAGTTTGCCGTGGGCGCTGTGCCGAGGCCCCCCTTTTGGGTTGGCTATCGCGTTGCTCCGCAGGAAATCGAGTTCTGGCACGAGCGAGCGTTCCGCTTACACGATCGCGTCGCGTTCAACCGGGCCCACCCCGACGCGGCGTGGACTAAGACGCGGCTTTATCCATGAGCGTTTAACCGATGGCGACAAATCAGCCACGTCGCACGCTTCTTCTTACTGGGGCGAGCCGAGGCATCGGCCATGCCACCGTAAAGCGGTTTTCTGCGGCAGGCTGGCGGGTGATTACGTGTTCGCGTCATCCGTTCCCGGAGAATTGTCCGTGGGAAGCAGGACCTGAGGATCACATTCAGGTCGATCTGTCTGATCCGGAAAATACCGAGCAAGCGATCATCGAGACCAAGCGGCGTCTCAATGGCGAACTCCATGCACTCGTCAACAATGCTGCCATCTCACCCAAAGCCGACGGCGGCAAACGGCTGAGCTCGATCGACACTTTGCGCGAAGATTGGCACCACGTTTTTCAGGTGAACTTCTTTGCTCCGATCATGTTGGCGCGTGGCTTGCTCGACGAGCTAAAAGCGGCGAAAGGCTCAGTCGTGAACGTTACTTCGATCGCCGGGTCGCGGGTGCATCCCTTTGCCGGGGCCGCCTATGCAACTTCAAAGGCGGCGCTTGCGGCATTGACGCGGGAAATGGCCGCCGATTTCGGTGGGCTTGGAATCCGCGTTAACGCCATTGCGCCCGGTGAAATCGATACCGCGATGCTCTCCCCAGGGACCGAAAAGATTGTCGAACATATCCCGATGCATCGGCTCGGAACACCGGACGAGGTGGCGAAGATCATTTACGTGCTGTGCACCGACACCGCGTCTTATCTCAATGGCGCCGAGATCCACATCAATGGCGGCCAACACGTTTGACGGCGCGCCGGCTATCCACGATTCATCGGACCTGAAATACGAGCTTGCCCCTGAAATGACGCGATTCGCTCAAGCGATGCGCGTCGACGGCCTGCGAAAGCTGATAGATTTTGACGACAGGCGGCCGCACGGCGCCTGTTTGCACGAGGTTTGCAATCCGTTCCATGGCCTGGCGCGATCGCTCCACCGGTGGGCGCAGCGCAACTACGTCGGTCCGCGTCGGCTTGGGCGCTTCTACTCCGGACGCGATGAAGGCAGCACGACCGCCGGGTTTAAGAATTTCGAATGACTTCTGCGCTACCTCGCCGCCAACCGTGTCAAACACGGCATCACAGCCGCTGACAATTTTTGTGAAATCCTGGGCGTTGTAATCGATCACCTCGTCGGCGCCCAAACCGAGGACATAATCCCGGTTTGCCGCGCTCGTTGTCGTGATCACCCGTGCGCCCAGATGCTTGGCAAACTGAATGGCAAATCCGGCGACGCCGCCGGCGCCGCCCTGGATCAAGATCGTTTCGCCCCGTTGCAGCTTGAGCGTATCGGCGACTGAATTAACCGCGGTGAGCCCGGTCAGGGCTATGGCGGCGGCCTCGATATGCGAAAGCGTTGGCGGCTTCTTGGCGACAATCGCCGCCTTGATAGCGAGCTTTTCGGTATAGGTGCCTTCGCGGCCGACATCGAGAACCCCGAATACGGCGTCGCCCATTTTGGGATCCTCGACCCCGCTTCCCAAAGCGCTGACGGTGCCGGAAAAATCCCGCCCTGGGATAAGGGGAAACTTCGTTGCAGCGTGGCGGGCATACTGCCCAGAACGGAACTTCCAGTCGGCGGCGTTAACGCTCGCAGCGGCCACGTCGACAAGGACTTCTCCTGGTCCCGCGACCGGGTCGGCCAGTTCGCCAAATTGCAAGACGTCGGGTGCGCCAAAGCGCTCCAGATAGACTGCCTTCATTGAAAGCTACCCCATGAAAGAAAGGCTGCCACGGCAAACATAGGGCAGCCGCGGCCGCGCGGCGAGCGGATTCGCGCCGGGGCTATTGTTGGGCTACCCGGCGACGCTCAGCCACGCAGAAAATCCAAGACCGCCGTTTCTGCCAGAACGGCTTGCGGAATACTGTGACGCGCCGAGCGAGCCCGCTCTTCAGCGGTTTGAGTTGCCTGTAGATAGGCGCCGAGGTGGCGCGCGCGCTCGATAATCTTCTTGTTCTCGGGCAATCGCGCCATTTCGAAGCGGCGGAGCCCAGCTTCGATATCCTGCCCATCAAGCGCGGTTGCAAGACTAGCCGCATCATCGGCGGCTTTGGAGACACCGGCCGCGACATGCGGCCGCGCCACATAGGCGGCATCGCCGATCATCGCCACACGTCCGAATGCAAGGTGGGGACTTTCGAGATCGTAAATCGGTTGCAGGATCGGCTGATCGATCAGCCGCACAATGGCGCGGAATTGCGGCGCCAGCAGGCGTTCCGCCGCTACGCGCATCACCTTGATGTGCTCGGAACGGATCAGCGGCGGCGGGATGGAAATCGAGTGGGTTAATCCGCTCGCATCCGTCAAAAGTTGCGGCAGCTCGTTTAGCTCATCCGCCGGTCGGTACCACACTACATTGAATCGGCGTTCGCCCTCGCGCAGCTCATTGTTCGAGCCGGCAACTGGATAACCGAGGCATTGCTCCCCGGGCGGTAGGCAGAACGTCATTGCCATGAACAGCTCGGCGTGAATGGCCGCGGGGATCGCACGCTCGGGCAGGAGCGCCCGCCAGGCAACATAGCCCGCATAGAGCGGCGCGGTGTCTGGCAGGCACTGCTGCCGCACGGTCGAGCGCAGGCCGTCTGCTCCGATAAGCACGTCACCACGGATCGCGTGCCCATCGGCAAAATGAGCGACGACCTCTGCCGCGTTTTGCTCGAAAGCTTTCAAACCCTGCCCGCGATGATACCGCTCCGCGGGAAAAGCATCGCGCAAAACGCGGTAGACCCGCTCCCATGCGGTGAGCACTTGCGGGCATTCAAGCGTAGCAATCGCTTGCCCTGACTGATCCAGGATTTTTCGTGTACTCATGGCAACGCCGAGGTCGTGGGTATCGAGCCCAAGCGCCTGCATGCGTGCGATCAGTTCGGCCTGTGCGACAATGCCGGCGCCGCGGTCGGCCAGCTCCTTTTCGACGCGCTCGAAGACGTCGACATCCCAGCCCCGACGGCAAAGCATGATTGCCGCCAAAAGGCCGCTCATTGAGCCGCCGATCACGAGCGCGCGGCGTTTGGTCGTCATCAGGGTCCTACGATTTGCCGAGCTTTCCCCAGCCGGAAAGGTTTTCTATATTGTGCCTACAATCCGTGGAGGAACGCTATGGCCCTGACAATGACGGACAAATCCACCGACCGCGCCGACAAATCGGCCTGGCCGCCCGCCATTGCGGCTGAATTCGAGCGTGAACGGCAGAACAATAATCCCTGCGTCGGAACGACGCTTCTGTCCGAGAGCGAGCGCGTTCGGGTGTGGATCATCCGCCTGGCGCCAGGAGAGCGGATCGGGTTTCACCGTCACGTGCTCGACTACTTCTGGACCTCGGTGACCGGAGGCCGTGGCCGCCAGCATGTCCACGACGGCAGCACGGTCGAATATACCTATCAGCCGGGCGAGACCCGCCATGAAACCTATGGGCTGGGTGAGTTTAAGGTCCACGATCTGGAGAATTTAGGCGACAAGGAAATGGTCTTCATGACCATTGAATTCCTGCAAAGCGCGAACAAGCCACTGCCTCTCCCCGACAATATTCGCGCCGTCGCCTAGCTCACCGGCCCGATACTTGTGGCACTAAGATGCGAAATGGCGCCGGCTCCGACCGGTGAGGCAGCGTCGTTCCAGGATTTCTGAGGATATACGCGGCAGCACGAATTATCCGCGATTCAGTACCCCGGTCCATTTATCCCCGAAGGCCGCGGCGCAAAGTTTTCTAGCCAAAGCCAGAGCGTTGCTGCACACTCCGGTCGGGCTGGGTGCTTGACTAATGGTTTTTTCGCTCGATCTGTTGATCAACGCGGTGGTCTCCGGGATCCTGATCGGCGGCTTTTACGCCGCCGTCACGTCGGGTGTGTCTCTGTCGTTCGGTATCCTGGATATTGTCAACATCGCCCACCCGGCTTTCATCATCCTCGGCTCCTACATCGCCTATATCGTCAATGCGAATTTAGGCATTGATCCGATCCTTACCTCGATCGCGATGATGCCGGCCTTCTTTGTGCTCGGATCGGGCATCTATCAGGTCTACTATGTGTCGTTTGAGAAACGCGGCCAGGAATCGTTGCGCGGACTTGCTTTCTTTTTTGGTCTCCTCTTCATCACCGAGGTCACGCTCGTCCTTTATTTCGGCGTCGACTATCGCTACGTCGAGGCGTCCTATATCGGCCCGTCATGGCATTTCGGTATCCTCGATATTCCAATGCGGATTCTGGTGCCGTGCCTTGTTTCGCTCTTGTTGACTGCCGGACTGCAAATTTTCCTCACGCGCACTTTCGTCGGGCGTGCGGTGATGGCAGTCGCTCAAGACCAACTTGCCTTGCGGCTGATGGCTGTCGATCCAATCAGGATCAAGCGGATTGCTTTCGGAGTCTCCATCGCCACCGCTTCACTCGCGGGCGCATTCCTTATTATCATTCAACCGGTCGAGCCCTCGGTCGGTCGTGAATATATCGGGCGGATATTCGCGATTTGCGTCCTTGGCGGGATGGGGAGCCTGCCTGGCACCGTGATCGCGGCAATGCTGCTCGGGATTGTCGAGAGCATCACCGCAACGTTCTACGGCCCCTCATGGGCGCCGGCGGTGTCGTTCGGATTTCTGTTATTGACTCTGGCAGTGAGGCCCACCGGCCTCTTGGGGCGATAACTGTGCGCACGCCCGTCTTTCTCCTGATCTGGGTTGCGATTTCAGCTGTGGTTTTTGCCGGCTCGGTTTGGCTCGGCAACGATTACATATTTTTCGCCGGCTACGTCGTGCTGCAATATGTGGTGCTGGGCACGGCCTGGAATATCCTCGGCGGCTATTGCGGCTATGTGAATTTTGGCTCGGCGGCTTTCTTCGCCCTTGGCGCCTATTCGTCTGTGGCGATCTATAGATTCGTAACCGAAAACGATTTTTACCGGTTGCCGCTCCCCCTTCTAATGCTGATTGGAGGATTGGTTTCAGGTGTGGTCGGCCTCGGCATGGGCTACCTTACACTGCGGCTGCGCGGCGCGTTCTTTGCCATCGCAACGCTCGCGCTCGCGGTCGTATTGCAGACGCTTGTCGTCAATTGGGACTATGTCGGCGGCTCGCGCGGTGCCTATATCATTCGCCCGGAGCGGATCGAGCCGATCGGCAATTACATCCAGTATTTGTTTCTTCTGATGATGGCGCTCGCCGTCGGCGCTTTAACGATTGCACGACTGATCGAGCACTCGCGCCTCGGCTATGGTTTTGCGAGCATCCGTGACGACGAGTTGGCAGCCGAAGCCTCTGGCGTACCGACCCTCCGCCTCAAGCTCATCGCCACCACGATTTCGGGCGCGCTGATGGGCATGGCCGGCGCACCCTTTCCTTATTACATCGGCTACCTGCAACCCTCGTCCACGTTCGGACTGGATTACGCCGTCAATTCCATTGCCATGCCGCTCATTGGCGGCACCACGAGCTGGGTCGGCCCGCTGGTCGGCGCATTGCTGCTTGGATCATTGCAACAGATTGCCACCGTCACGATCTCATCAGCGGTCAATCTCCTGATCGTCGGCTGTCTGCTGGTCATTTTCGTTGTCATCGCACCGAACGGGATCGTCGGGCTGGTCCATACCTATCTGCAACGCAAGCCTGAAGATTTCGTTGGGCGGCGGCGAGTGGAAGCCGAGATTCCAGGAAAAGTGCCATGAGCACGACTGATCTCCGCGGCGCAAATGAGTCCCCCGCGCAAAGCGCTGCGGCGCAGACGCTTTTGCGAGTCGACGGTCTGGGCAAACGCTTCGGCGGCTTCGTCGCGCTCGAAAATATTTCGCTCGCAGTCCTTGCCGGCGAGCGGCTCGGGCTGATCGGCCCCAATGGATCCGGCAAGAGCACACTTGTGAATTGCATCTGTGGCACGCTGCGCAACGAGCAAGGCACGATGAGTTTTTCCGGCCAGAAACTTGACGGATTGCTGGCCCATCAACGCACGCATCTCGGACTGGCGCGCAGTTTCCAGCTGCCGCGGCCATTCGTCAGTCTTACCCTTGCCGACAATATACGCATTCCGCTGCTGTACACGGTCGCAAAGCGGCGCGGCAGTCATCACAGTGCGCACGAGATCGAGGATCGCTGCGCGGCGCTTCTGCGCGAGGTCGGCCTCGGCGACAAGGCACGGCGCCTGCCGCGCGACCTCACGCAAGTGGAAATGCGCAAACTCGAGCTCGCTCGCGCGATGGCGGCCGAGCCCAAGCTCCTCATCGCCGATGAGGCCATGGCCGGACTAACTCATTCGGAAATTGAGGATATCTTGTCATTGCTCATTCGCCTGAACGAGCAAGGCGTCACGATTATCTTGATCGAACACATCATGAGCGCAGTAATGAGATTTTCCCGGCGGCTCGTCGTACTCGTCTCGGGACGCAAGATCGCTGACGGCCCACCCACGGAAGTGATGCGCGATCCGGAAGTCGAAAGGGCTTACCTTGGCCAATAGCCTGACCATCGCAGGGATCCGCGCGGCTTATGGGGCGGTCCGCGTCATCGAGGACGTCTCGCTTAAGGTGCCTGGTGGGGAGACCGTTGTTTTGCTCGGCACAAACGGCAACGGCAAGTCGACGCTCATGAAATGCATCATGGGCATCGTGCGGCCGACCGAAGGTACGATCGTTGCGGAAATCGACGGCATTCATTACGAGCTAATCGGCCGCACCACCGAGGAGATTGTCAATCTCGGTATCGCGCTCGTGCCCGAGGGACGCAGGCTGTTCCCGATCTTGACCGTTGAAGAAAATCTCTTGCTCGGCGCATATCGCGCCGCGGCGCGCGCCGAGCTGGCGCGCAATCTTGCCGTATGCTTCGAAACCTTTCCGCGCCTCGCCGAGCGCCGTCACCAGCTCGCCGGCAGTCTTTCTGGCGGCGAGCAACAAATGCTGGCGCTGGGCCGCGCGCTGATGCTGGCGCCGAAAATCCTTTTGGTGGACGAGCCGTCCGTTGGCCTTGCTCCCATACTCGTCAGCCGTACCATCGATGCGATCTCCGAAATGAAACAGCGCTATGCTCTCACAGTCTTGATGGCGGAACAGAATTTCAATCAGGCGATCCGCATCGCTGATCGCGGCTATGTAATCGTCCACGGTAAAATTGCCTTCGAGGGCCGCTCCACCGAGGAGCTCAACAACAACGATCTGATCAAGAAATTTTATCTTGGTTTGTGATCGCTCATGTCGGCGAGCCCATGCGATACCGTCACCGCACCGGAAAATCGAAGTAGGTGTTGGGAAACGGCTCGTTTCGCAACGTGAAATGCCACCATTCTTTGGCATAGCCGCGAAAACCTCGCCGCGCCATCGCGCTCGCAAGAAGCGTGCGATTGGCATGCTGCTCGGAGCTGATATTCGACGCCGCCGTCCATGATTTCGAACTAAAAAAATCGAACGGCGTGCCCATGTCCAATTCGACGCCGACTTGGCCGCCGGCCGAGCGCGCCACCGTCAAGTCGACTGTCGATCCGCGCGAATGACCGGATCTCGATGCGATATAGCCATCCCGAAACAATGTGCGTTTATCGACATCGGGATAGAACTCGGCCTTGCGAGCCTGATCTTTCAAGTCACGCGCCCAGCGCACAAAATCAGCGACCGCGCGTGTCGGGCGATAGCAATCGAATATTTTGAGGGCCAACCCGCGCGCCGCAAGGTCACGCGCAACTCCGGCCAGCGCAGTGGCGGCCTCGTTAGTAAGCAGGCAGCGCGGCGCTTCGTAACCCACAACTGGCCGGCCGACGAAATTGTGCGATCCCGCGTAGCGGATATCGGCGGTCAGGCCGGGGATAAGGCTCGCGGCATCTACGAATGCACTCGGCCGCTGCGAGGCTTTTATAGGTTGACCAAGCGCGGCCTGCGCAAACACTACGCCTGCGATTACTAGCGACAGTTTGAGCATCGGCTCCTAATCTCCCGACGTTCGGCAATTAAATGAAATTAATTCACTACACATTTCTAAAACTCAACAAAGAAGAATTTTTCACAATTGGCGGCGCTGAAATGATGAGCGATGCACCATCATTCCCACGGTCGCCATTGCAGAGTTTCAAATGATCTTTGGCAAGAGGATATTTTAGGTCAACGAATTAGTGATTTCTCTTCATTGTAGAAAGCGAGCCATCTAGCGTTTGTAAAATCCAATGGAATAAGAGTAGTCATTGGGTGTTCAAGCGGACACTGTGCAATGGACCGCCTCAGGCCCGATCAGGCCCAAAAGTTCAATGCCGCCTTCGCGCAAGCATCACAACCGGATTCGTGAGTTAGTCCTCCAGAGCGCAGGCCGATTGTTCAACCGCCAGGGTTTCAACGCTGTGTCGATTGACGATGTCATGGCGGAAGCGGAACTAACCCGCGGAAGCTTTTATTGTTATTTCGCATCGAAGAGCGATTTGTACGCGCAGTCGGTCGCGCGTGTTGTCCACGAAGACAAAGACAATCAGAAAGACAGCACATCCGAGCGCAGTAGAGCGGACAAGATCGTGTGCGATTACCTGTCTGCCGGCGAGCATGAGGACACCGGCGACACATTTCCGATGATCGGATTGCCGAACGACATCTCACGCACCGATCGCGCAGTCCGGCAGGCCTTCGAGTCCGCGTTCAAATTGATGATTCGGTCGTTTGAGCAGGCCGCGGGTGGCAGCGGTCAGGCTCGGCGGAATAATGCGCTGGCGATCGCTGCGCTCTGTGTGGGCGGCATGGTTCTATCTCGGTCGATCGACGATCGCGAGCTGGCGAATGAGCTGCGCGGCGCCGCGCTGACAACCGCGCTCGACCTCGGGAAGTGGTGAGCGCCGCTTCTATTGAGGACAAGCCGAAACCCAGCGTCCTTCGACACTTTGCTGCGAATTTAGCATCACCGTGTCCGCCATGGCGGCTTTGGTCTGCACCGTGCCCATATAGTGCCGCGGGTTCTCGAAATTGAACTCGCCCGTCAGCTCCATATCGAGCTGCCCCTTGCAAGTGAGCCGCCAATTAAGGCGCGAGCCGTCAAAGCTGCGCTCGATCGGTGCGCATTCCGAATTGACGGTTTGGGACACCGGCGAAAATGTCGTGGCGAGATCGCTCGTGTCCTGCGGCGTCAGGCATTTCGACGATTCATGCGGGGGGCCGATCACGCCGCCGGTTTGGGTTCGGGTGGTCACCTGCCACAGACCGGGTTCGAGCCCGTCGGCCAAGGCGGTCGAACCACTTGGCCATGCGACGGCGATAAGCCCACACAGGATGGTTGACCAGAAAGGCCGGTAGAGCACCTAAGATTCTCCTCTGCGAAAATTTCCTTAACCCGGCCAGAGACTTCGCTTCAGGGACGAGTTCGGCTCATCAATCTTTATCACGGCAATTCAAGCGCAGGTGATCACGGGTGTGGCACGCCCGACCCCGCAACTATTCCGGGACTATCCGCCCGCCGCGAGGGGGAAGGATGGCATGAGCCACTCGATCTACAGCGCGGATCGCGCCACCCACAATCGCGTTGTTGCGGCCATAGGCATTTTTGCCCATGTCAGCAGCAATATCGATCTCGGCACGGCCGCCCTAGTGAAAGCAGGCCGGCCGACTACCTTGGGCGGCAGTGTTCGGCGCGCAAGCCCGCCAGTTCAGCCTGGCCCAGGCACGGCATCGACCATTTGCCCCCTGAACAGCATGGGACCGCTCGGTATCCCGCTCGGCGAACCGCCGGACGGCTCGAGTGAGACGGAATAGTTTGCGGTCCGCAAGATTTCGGCGTCGAGATTGGCAGGAACCGCTCGATTGGTAAGTTCAGCGCCGCCGACAAGGCCAAGGGAAGTAGGTTTCGGCAACTTGGCGGAATTCAACCACAATTCGTAACTGCGGCCATTATCGGGGGCGGCAGTCAGGCGACGCACGGTGATCGTCCTTTCCTGCGGATCCAGCATGACCAGAAAGGCCGGCGTGGTCGGCTCCTGCTGTAGTATTGCCACCAGCTGGGGAACTGCCGGACGCTTCGTCCCTGCCGCCGCGGGTTGCGATTGCCGGCTCAGCCCCGGCATGAACTGAGCGGCCACGACATAGCCTGCCAGCAGAAGTGCGATGACGCTGGTGCCGATAGCAAGTCCACGCCAGCGCCGCAGCTTGCTGTCTAAAGCTACCTCGCCATCCTCAGTCAGGGCCGGCGCGACCGCCGGCACAGACTTTGGCGGCCTCTTGTCGAATTCGGCTGCCTCGTCAGGCGGCAGCAAGCTCGAGGCCAGGGCCGCGATGGTGGTGGCATCGCCGGATTCATCTGTCCGTTCGGAGAGAAGATCGGGTGCCGACCCTGACTTTTCCCAGTCGATCAATGGCGGGGTCGGCGGGGAGCTTTCCGAATCAAGCTCCTCTAATTCTTCATCTGACTGCGCCGCATCGGCGGGGACTTTGCTCTTATCGACGGCGCCATCGATGTCATTCTTGATCCGCTCCCAGACGTCACCTGGCGGCTCGACAACCTCGACCATAACGTTGAGCTCGCCGAGCCTATGCTCCCACAGGCGCACGGTCTGAGCAAAGCCGTGATCGATCGCGAGCAGCGCCTCGGCCTGTTCGCGCTCGTCCGCCGAGAGCGTTCCTAAAACATATTCGGCGGCCAAAGCGTCCCGGTCATCATCGTACATGGTTGCCTCAACTGCCTTGTTGTGGGCACCGCGTCCCAGAGCTGGCATAGTTCTGGCTCATGCGCCCATACACTCGCGAATTTCGAGCAGACTGCGGCGAAGCCAAGTCCTGATCGTGTTCACCGGGATGTCAAGTTTCGCCGCCAGTTGATCGCGGCTCCAGCCGCTGTAATAGGCGAGCAGCACAACGCGCTGCTTTTCCGGATCGAGCCTGCCGAGGCAGGACAAAAGACGCTTAAGCTCTGCCGTCATCTCATGGCGCGCGAGCGGAGCTGGCGCCTCTGCCGCAGGCTCGATCGCCTCAGGCTCTTCGTCGAAAGAAACATCTCCGCGTTTGCGCACGATGTCGATCGCGCGGTTGCGCGCAATCGCAACCATCCACGTAATGGGGCTTGCCGTGGCTGGATCAAATCGATCCGCCATGTTCCAGATTTTGAGGTAGGTCTCGTGCATGACCTCCTCGGCCAGTGCCGGCTTGCCCAGAATGCGCAGCAAGACGCCGTAAAGTTTTGTGCGGGTCGCTTCATAGAGCTGTTCGAACGCCGTCTCGTCGCCCCTGGCGACGGCGCCCAGCAGCCAAACCAGTTCGGTCTGCATCAACATGCCAACCCACGAACCCGCTCAACCGGGTTCTGCGCCTCCCCAACGATTAGGCCGGTGCCGGATAAAACCGGTGCACAAAGCCCCAATGCAGCAACAGACCAGGGACTCCAGGGCATCACGCCCAAAAAAGCCCCTTGGTCGCCCGGTATAGGCCGCCGGAGGGCTGCCATTGGGGAACCGCGCCAATCGCCCAGATTATTATCGCCACGGAATGGAGAGCCGTCGAGAGCGAAAGCCGAAGGTTTTCGGCAATCTGAGACCCGGCGCGATGCTGCGCGCCGTCGTGATCGCAAAAATCCGCGCCCGCGGTGCAGGCGAGACGCGGCTTTCTACTCCCCCTATAGGCCTTGGCGGCCCAAATCGATTAGGCGGACGCCACGCCCGGCACGCGCATGAGCCCGTGCAGGTCGGTGGGTTCAGGAACGGCTTCGGTTTCGCGTTCACGCATTTGATCGCGGACGTCGAGCAGCTCCACCTTTTTTAGATCGTCAAAGGCTTCGCCGAGCGCAGATTTGGCGTCCTCGAGTTGGATCCGCAGCTCATCAACCGAGCGCTTGAGATTTTCTCGCCGCGCGATCGCCGCCTTGGCATAGGTTGGATAAGCGAAATGCGCAGGGTCGTGTATTCCGGCGCGATCCTGCTCGATGCGAATTTCGCGCTCGAGTTCACCCGCGACGCGGTCGAACTCGGCAATCATCGTTTCGATCTGGGCGACCTTTCGCCGCCTTTCGTCGACCTGAAACTTCCTGAGCCGGACAAGGGTCTCGCGAGACTTCATCGACTAGTACTCCCCCGAAGCCACGGGATCAGGCGCGCCCGCCCGCTCGCCTGCCCCCGAAAGAGGAAAGCAAGCGAAAGCGCGGTACACCCTCCGCTATGATCGATTGTGGCGCGATAACGTTAGCGTTCCGTTTCCGAGCCGGCCCAGGCGACAGGAATACTGCTGTCTTCGAGCTCCGCTGGCCCTCAATTGGCTGTCCGCACCGGCGGTAGACCGTTTCCGGGCCGATTTTCGTGAAATAATTGGTTACTGAGGCGGCCTCATTCTTAATCGGCTGTTTACCGGTGCCGTTAATCATTAGCGGCGTCCGAAGGACCGAGGCCCGCTCGCTCAGCAAATCGGACGGCGAGTCGGATGAATCGGTTAGCGCCGAGACTTAATCCGGGATATGAACGCGAGCGTAGCTAAAAAACCACTGGTTGCCAGTATGTTGACCGGTATTAGCCAGTCTGGCTTACAGGATGCTTGCGCGACGGAATCAGGTTTTGTTAACCATACAACCGTTACTGTCCCGAATCAGTTTGTCTATGGCGTTTTCCAGGGGCCGCCGCTGCCGCTCGCCGAGGTCTGGCCCGCGCAGCGAAGAAGGGGACTGGCATGCGCGTATTGCTAATTGAAGACGATAGCGCGACGGCGCAATCGATCGAATTGATGCTCAAATCCGAGAGCTTCAACGTCTATACGACGGACCTCGGAGAAGAAGGCATCGATCTCGGTAAAATCTACGACTACGACATCATTCTTCTCGACCTGAACCTGCCGGACATGTCTGGCTTCGAGGTACTGCGCAGTCTTCGGGTCTCGAAGGTGAAAACGCCCATTTTGATCTTGTCTGGCCTGGCAGGCATCGAGGACAAGGTCAGGGGCCTCGGCTTTGGCGCCGACGATTACATGACCAAACCGTTCCATAAGGACGAATTGGTCGCGCGCATACACGCGATTGTGCGTCGGTCGAAGGGGCATGCCCAGTCCGTGATCCAGACCGCCGACCTGGTCGTCAACCTCGATACCAAGACGGTGGAGGTCAACAGCGCGCGTGTGCATCTCACAGGCAAGGAGTACCAGATGCTGGAACTCCTGAGCCTGCGCAAAGGCACGACCTTGACCAAGGAAATGTTCCTCAACCATCTCTACGGCGGCATGGACGAGCCGGAGCTGAAGATCATCGATGTGTTTATCTGCAAGCTCCGCAAAAAGCTCGCCAATGCATCGAACGGCAAGAACTACATCGAAACGGTGTGGGGCCGCGGGTATGTGCTGCGCGAGCCGTCCGAAGACGAGGCAAAGATACCGGCCTAATGCTTGGTCGTTTAGCAAAACCCCGGCCTGCGGCCGGGGTTTTTGCTTATCGAAGGGAGGCCGGCACTCGTTTCAGCGGCCGCCGCTGATCGCCACTAGGCGTGGTCGAGGATATTTCGGCGTTTGTTGCGCCGGCACTCGCGCTCTGGCCGTGTGCGGCAAGTACAGACCCGGCTTATCAATGACCATTTTGAAAGCGTCCGTCAGGCCGATTGCCGTTTCTGCCGCGCCGAGCAGAGATAACCATCGCTCGCTATGGCCTTCGCCAGCCGATTGAGCACGTCGGTTTTCGTCTCCTGGGCGAAATAGATCAGAACATTCCGGCAAAAAGACCATGTCAAAGGTTCCGAGCGATGCAAAATCGGCCAGAAGATTAAGCTGGTGAAATTTGAATCGCGCGGATTTCTGGAGTAACTTGCCATCGCTCGCCGACTTGTGTGAAATATTTGATCAAGAGCTTGACGGGTAGGCCGCGCTGAACCTCGAATTGGCTGTACATGCCCGCGCCGCCTTGTGCGCACGATCAAAGGCACCTGCGGCTTTCTCGGTTTGCCGCGACTGGAAGCGCTGACTCACGCGGCCGAAACTTTGAAAAATACTTCCGAGGACCTGGCCGTTGTCAGGCTCCTGCTCCAAACGCACGAGTTGTGAATCGACCCGATCGAGGCCCTCGGCCGTTTCGGTCAAGAAATCACGCAACAGCTCGTCCATCGATGCCTCACTGCCGCCGAACACGGAGCTGCGGTTACACCCATCGCGTGTCGTGGCGGCAAGCGCGCAGCCGGCGCCGCCACCCGCTTCAGGCGCCCCTGTGGCACTGAAAGGACGCGGGAGTCTGTTGGCAAAGCGTTTTAATTTCAGTTGCGCGGTAGGCCAATCCAGGCCTGGAAAGCTAACGATTGCCGTCAACAAGCGGTTACGACAACCGCATCGCTCTGCAAGTTGGTTGAAATGGCAAACCCGCAATCGCGGGCCAAAATGCCCGTATAAAGCGGCTGAATGGCATGCGCATTCACCCCTTCCGCAGGGCTACCGGCAAGAAGGTCGGCAGTGGCGGATGCGAGCCGCACATTAAGCCCGCGGGCGATGACTTGGTAACCTTCGCCCGCTTGCTCGGCCACCAGCGTTCCCCCCCGCGGGATTGTTGCGCTCGCCACGAGCAGCATATTGAGCAGAAGCTTGGCCCGGTTCTTTGCAACCGGCACACGCGGCAAATTCCAGGTGAGCGCAATTTTCCCATCTTCAAGGAGACCGCGCGCAACCTTTTCAGCGTCGCCGAGCTCGATTTGCGCCCCTGCCGATCCGGCTGCGCCAAAGGCCAAACGACAGAATTGTAACTTGGCCGAGGCTTGAGCTGCGCTCCTCTTGATCAGGTCGAGGGCAAAGGTCTTGGTTTCTTCGTCCCTGTCCTCCTCCATCACCTCGAGGCCGTTGATGATGGCACCGACCGGGCTGACCAAATCATGACAAACCCGCGAGCACAGGAGCGCGGCGAGATCGAGAGCGCCGATTGCCAGTGGAGCGGCCGGACGGGCGGACATAAAACCTCCGCGAGAACGGTGACGAACCGTCCGTGTCACAGCGCATGTGATTCGGCAATCGTGCCCCGGCCTCGAGCGTGCTAAACCGCACGGCCTTACGCGCCAAGAAGACCCGCGCGGACGTGCAAGCTGAAGGGACCCCATATCCGTGGCCGTTTTTGATGCTGCCGCCTGCGCGGAGCTAATCGACGATGTGACGACAATTGCCGCCCGCGCGGCAACGGCGATCCTGCGATTGGCGGGGAGCGCACCGCGGCGAAAGCCTGACGGATCCCCCGTAACCGCAGCAGATGAAGCATCCGAAGCGGTGATATGCGAGGGCCTGGAAGACCTTGCGCCGGGCATTTCAATCGTCTCGGAAGAACGATCTCCCGATCCGGGACCCCATGCCGGCAGTATCGCGAGCGGTATCTATTTTCTCGTTGACCCGCTTGATGGAACACAAGAATTTATCGCCGGCCGCGACGAATATACGGTCAATATCGCGCTGGTCAGCGCCGGCACGCCTTTACTGGGCGTGGTGGCGGCCCCCGCAGCCGGTCTCATCTGGCGCGGCGTTGCTGGACGCGGAGCTGACCGCCTCACCCTCGGCGCTAAAGACAAGCCAATTGCGATCAGAACGCGCCCTTCGCCGCCAAGCCCGCTCGTGATGGTCAGCCGCTCGCACCTGGACACCCGGACCAAGGCATATTTGGCGAAGCATCCACATAGCGGGCCGATGGCCTGCGGCTCCTCGATCAAATTCTGCCGAATTGCCGAAGGAGCCGCCGATCTTTATCCGCGGCTTGCACCGACCCACGATTGGGACACAGCCGCCGGACACGTCCTCGTCGTCGCCGCCGGCGGACAGGTCAGGGCTGCTGACGGTGAGCCGCTGATCTATGGCACGTCCAAGCGCCTCATTCCGGATTTTATCGCTCGCGGCGAGCCAGCGGGGCGGTGAGCACAGCGCGCGCGAACGCGCGCCACGCCTCTGCGCTAGGGCGAGCCGCTGCCTGCACCGCGCCCGGTGGCATGCGCCGCAATAACCGCCCCCGCAAATCCTTCCGTTTTCGCCGCGCTGCGGTCATAGTTGCCGCAAAAGCTGCGCTGATTCGCGGCGATGCGCCTTTGGCCGAGCTGGCGACAGCAGGGTCAGGGCAGGCAAGGCACAAGCGCGGTCAGCATAAGTAAGGTAAGCGGGGGAGCTTCCTTATGAAATTCGCTCGTCCTACGGCTGCGCTGGCCACTGTCTCGGTCTTGGCAGCGTTTTCCGTACTGCTGGTCTCTAGTCTCGTGGCTGCGCAGCCGGTTCCGCCCCAGCCTCCGCCCACCGTCGCGGCCCCTGCCCCGCCGCCGCAACTTGCGCCCGCCAACCAGTTCTCCTCGAACGAACTGGTCGATGCCGGGCATCGATTTTTCGGCGGCGTTTCCCGCGGCCTCGCTATGATCGTCGAGAAGGCGGTCAGCCAGTGGGGACTGCCGAACGGCTATATTCTCGGCGAGGAAGCCAGCGGAGCCTTTGTCGGCGGCCTGCGTTATGGCGACGGCACGCTCTACACCAAGAACGCCGGGGATCTGCGCGTATTCTGGCAGGGACCGAGCATCGGCTTTGATGCCGGCGCGGACGGCGCGCGCACGATGATGCTGGTTTATAACCTGCCCCGCACCGACGCGATCTTCGAGCGTTTCGGCGGCATCAATGGGTCCGCTTATTTCATCGGCGGGTTCGGCATGACCGCGCTCGTTGCCAACAACATCACCGTCGTCCCGATACGCTCGGGTCTGGGCCTGCGCCTCGGCGCCAATGTGGGCTATCTCAAGTTCACCAATCGCCCAACGTGGAACCCGTTCTAAAGCATCACTTTCCGAACGGAAGGCGTCAGCCATCGAAAAGGTGGCGCAGCGAGCAAAGTCGGTTTAGGTTAGTCGCTCGCCGGTGTGGTGTGGTTAACCTCTGCATGGCATTGTTTGTGTCAGGCTTTGCCGGTCAGGATCGGCTTATAAGCTAGGCGTTTAGGGCGTAGCGTCATGATCGAATCGGTCATGTATTTCGGGATCGGGTTCTTGGTCGCGGCCCTGCTCGGCCTACTGTTTATTCCCCTCGTCCACAATCGCGCCGTGCGACTAACGATGAAGCGCCTCGAAGCGGCAACGCCGCTCTCGATCGCCGAAATCCGCGCCGACAAGGATCAGCTCCGCGCCGAATTCGCCATGTCGACTCGACGGCTCGAAATGAGCGTCGAGAAGATGAAGGCGAAAACCACCACGCAGCTCGCCGAACTTGGCAAGAAGACCGACGCCATCAATCAGCTCAAGAAAGAGCTGGGCGAGAAAACCGCCACAATTTTCGCGCTCGAGGCGCGCGATAAGACGCTGCGCGATCAGCTGCGCGCCACCGAGGAGGAGTTCCAGATCAAATCGGGCGGGCTGCGCGACGCCGAGCGACAGCTCGCCGACAAAGAAACCGATTTGAGCAAGCTGCTGGGCGACCTTGGCGAACGATCGCTGGTTGCCGACAATCAGCGCGGTGAAATCTCGGCGCTCCGTGCCCAGGTCGAAGCCCTCAGAGCAAGCGTCGCCGATTATGAGCGGGCGGTGGCCGAAACCGAGCATCGCCTCGAGCGCGAACGGTCCGATGCCGCAGTCGCTGGCAAGGAACTGACGGAGGCGCGTGCCAGAGTCGGCGATCTCGGAACTCGCGTCAGCGAGCTCGAGCGCCAGCTGTTCGTCCAGCAAACCGAGGCCGAAGTGCTCAACCGCCGCGTTCATGAGCTCGAGACGCGCCTCGCCGACCAAGGCCGACTGCTCGCCGAGCGCGATTACCAGCTCGACCGGACGCGCTCCGAACTCGAAGCCGCGGTTAAGACCGAAGCCGATCTGCGCAGCGAGCTGGCGGCGACCGGAAACCGCTCCAACAGCGCGGTCGACCGCTTCCGTTCCGAAATCACCCAGCTCGAAGCGCAGCTTGCCGTCGCTATCGAGGACCGCAATAAATTGCAACGCGAGATCGGCACGATGAAACGTGATGCCGAATCGACTTGGGCGGCCGAGCGCGTCGAGAACGCACTATTGCGCGAGCGTATCAACGATGTCGCCGCCGAAGTGGCGCGACTGACGGCGGCGCTGGAGGGCCCCGGCTCGCCGATTGAATCCATGCTGGTCGAGGCTTCGGGCGACGGCCGCGCTGCCGGCGCTGCCCTCGCTGCCCACGAGCAGGCCGGGACGCAAAACGGCGACACCGCTGCGGAGAACAGAAACACGCTGGCCGATCGCATTCGCGCGCTGCAATCGAGCGCCTCGCGGGTCGCCCCGACCAACTAGATTTCTTGACACCCGAAAGCACCGCACCTTAAATCCATATGTCGGGCGCTTAGCTCAGCGGGAGAGCGTTCCCTTCACACGGGAGAGGTCGTAGGTTCAATCCCTACAGCGCCCACCATTTTACGGGCACTTCTCGGCAGTATCCGGCAGTTGCTGGCAGAACGATACGGAAACGTGCACGCTCAATCGGTGGGAAATCGGTGGGATTTGTTCACGGTGCGTGCGGGCCGCCGAACGAACTGAAAGTTATTCTCAAAACCGAACTGCTGATGCGCGGCCACCAACTGCGTGACGCACCGCATATGAACGGTTGCGTGGTCGCGCTGAATTTACGCCTCGCCAAAAGCGCCGAACATGTTCGGCTGAACAGCCGTTGAAATGACGACAAACCCACCGATCGCCGCGCCTGCAACCCGCTCCGCGGCAGCCGAGCGCATGCGCCGGCACCGTGAGCGCCGGCGAGATGGGCTGCGCTGCGTAACGCTTGACGTACATGACGGAGAAATTGACGCGCTGGCCCGTCGCGGCTTCTTGAAAGCCGATGCGCGTAACGATCTTCGTTCGATTGAAATGGCTCTGTACGTATTTCTTGAACACGCCTTGGGTTGAAAACGTGACGCGTAACGAAATAAACGGACCGTTTTTGCTGAGGGACGGCGATGAGTGAAAAAGATGTGCTGGTTCCATTGGGCATTAGCCCAGGTTCCAAGCCGCTAAAACACAGCAAATGGGAACGCTATGCGCGCTATCGAGCGCAGGCATTGCCACGCATCGTAGCCTTCAGAAAACTCGGTAATTACGCCGCAAATGATAAGATCGCTCACAACAATGCATCTCGCCTAGAAAATAAACCCAGTGTCAAAGACCGCATCAATTACCTCACTAAACAAGCCGAAGAACGCATAGCAGAAAAACGCGCCAGGATCGAAAAACGCCTCTGGTCCATCCACGAAGCCAATATCCAAGATTTCTTCACCACTGAAAATGATCTTGACCCCACAGATGCCAGCAGTAATCCAGCAGAAAAAACCAATAATCCAGATCAGCAAAAAGTCGCGGTTTCGCCCCGCGCGCGTGTCGTTCCGCGGCCGCTAACGGATCTGGCTCCCGAAACCGCCAAGCTGATCGAAGACGTAACGATCGACAGCAAAGGTCGAGCAGTTCCGAAGCTGTACAGCAAGACATGGGCGAATGCGGAACTGCGCAAGATGCTCAATATTGGTGGGCAGAAAGAGCGAGAACAGATCGATGTATCGCGCCTATCTGATGCTGAGCTCATACAGCAGCTAGCCGATCAGGCTAAGGAATTAGGCATCGACATCGATCTGAACTACACGTTTGCCCAGCCGAAGAAAACTGACGAATGAGCCGTTTCAGTCGTATTTATTCAGTGCGGGCACAAGCCACACCCCTGGCGGTCCTAATTCGCACTTATGTGGGCAGTAGCGCGGGGCTTCAATTCCTCGGCCATCCCGCAATGACTCAGAAATGGCCCGTGGTGAGTCAAACGCCAGCGTCGGGGAAGCACCTCATAATTTTTCAGTCCGAGCCCCACAAATGCCTGTTGATGCGTCGGCGCTTAAGCCCCCGCATCTACCCAGCCCGCTCAATCCGACTCACCAGCGAGCCCCTACGAGTCGCCATGCCCTGACTATCGTCACTGCGAAGGTGCTGCCCTGCGCGATGAACAGTCGCCGTTTCCCGCCGCCGTGGTCTGCCGAGGTGCAGCCGAACCACTACGTCGTGCGCGACGCTAATCGCAACGGCGATCCCGGCGGCGATGAGGCCGTATTCAATGCGACACCGGGAAGCTTTTGGACGAACGTGAAAGTAGGCCGCCTTCAGGCGGCGGCCTTACCTTGAAGTGAAGACCGTGTCGGCATCGCGGCCGCCGTCCGAGCCATTCAGCATTGTGCTGTTGAAACGGACGAGCGCAGCGGTTGCAATGGCCTCCTTTATTTGAGCATCGGTCGCACCAGCGGCTTTTGCCAATTTAGTGTGACCGTAAACGCAATATGCACATGGAATTTGTGCTGCCACAGCAAGGCCAATGAGGTTCTTGGTTTTCCCGTCCAAAGCTCCCGTGGGATTCATCACGGCCAGCTGTTCGTCCCAATGCGGCTTCAGTGCCTGGTCGGGAAGTGTCTGTTTCATCCATGCAGGCGCCTCCTGAGCACTGACGCTTGGCTCCGTTGCCAAGGCCAACAACAGCGCTAGACCGGCACTCGCTAGTAGAGTTCTCATGGCTAGGATGTACTTCATCATGGGTTATCCTCCCTGATAGCCCCTCACGCCAAAAAAGCTGTTACGAATTTGCCCCCGAAACTATGATCCGCATCACATTTTGGACTGTGAGATTTATGCCCGAACGCCGCTTCCCGCCACCCGCCTTGGGCTCTTACGAAGGAGGAGGGTATGAACGACAGGACGAAGGCCGATAAAGCCTGGGAGGCGAGGCAAGAGGCTGCCCGCTACCGCATCTTCAACGCTGCGACTAACGCAGCGGAGGCGACCGACGAAGCAGATGATGAGAAATATTTTGCAGTCTTGGACCAAGCGGGCAACGCTGCCGAAGCTGCTGCCGCTGAGATCACCGGGTACAAGACTTACGCCGACCTGTTAGAGGCGTTGGACACCCGCCGCAAACAGTCCCAGGGCGACGAATACGGCGAGCGTCGACTTGATCGTTAGGCCGCTTCCCGCCGCCCTGGTCAGTCGAAGACCATTGGCGCAGCCTTTGTTGACCGCGATGAGCGCAGGCGAATGTCTATTACGAGGATGAGCCGGGGCGGCTTCAACACGACGGCGATGAGCCGAAGACGCTCGTCGGTTGCGTTATAACTGGGCCCCCACTCTGAGGTACCTGAGCCGCACCGGGAGCGGCGGTCGTGCCGGGAAGAGTGCCCGCACCGGCCGTCACCGAAATCGGGCCCGGCCCAGTGCAGGGTAGACCGGTCCGTGCATTTCTTCCCAATGGTGTAGACAGTATCGTCGTATTAGGCGCTGGAGAAATAGGAACTGGGGGCAGTTGGGTCACCGTATTTCCGCTCAGTATCGGATTGGTGGTATTTCCGCTCTTCATCGGATTGCTAGTATTCTTATTCTGCGCGAGCGCAATCGTAAAAGTTGCCGTTAGACCTAGGACGCTTAGACCGATCAGCGCAACGCGATTTACTGCCATGTCCGATCTCCAGGTCGCCGCCCCGACACCGATCAAATACTAGCGATTTTTTTAGATTTCCGTAAGGTCAAAGGACGAGGCGCGGCGGATTGCGGCGAAAGCTGCCGGAGCTGTTGCGGAAGGCCCGCGTTGGCGTTCAATATGGATAGCTCCTTAGCTTAGTGTGAGGATGTGGTCCGGGTGGAGGTACGTATTGCGTATTCGGTTGGCACAAGCTACCGAGCCCGCGCGCGGTTTCCATGCATTGTTCAAATGTTGTGAAGCCGCAATTTGTGGCACCGCTAAGTCC
>Ga0306923_10000321_pt1 | contig 36665 bp, 34 predicted proteins | sample sta12Can44000108_FD_203841 | JGI IMG/M metagenome (GOLD analysis project Ga0306923, IMG submission 203841) | Lab enrichment of tropical soil microbial communities from Luquillo Experimental Forest, Puerto Rico - statanox.12C.anox.44.000.108 (v2)... | ecosystem: Environmental > Terrestrial >... | reverse complement strand
GCTCGCGCTCGTGGCTCAATTCGAAGGACAGTGTGCCGGCATGCGCGTGATCGTCAAAACCGCGCGGCGGTGGCCCCCCGGTGTCAATCAGCACGAGGCTCTTGAACGCTTGCAGCCGATCGAAGCCAGTAGCGGGCGCATGTGATGGCGCGCGCCCTTTGGTCTCGGATCGGGTCAGGACGAGATCGATCAGAACCCCGTCCTCTTCGAGAGAATCGTTGAACAGCGCCAGGCGGCGGTCGCCATGGCGGAAAAAGCGCAACATCGGCCCCATCCGCTCGATCGCGTCCTTGAGAGCGGCCGGGACTTCGATATGTGCCGACCGCAACACCGCCCGCGTATCGATCAGGTCTTGCAGGACTTGCAGCTGCAGCGACGGGCTGCGGGACAGGTGACCACCATCAGGCAGAACCTGAACCGTCAACTCACGCTCAAGTGTCTTCAGGATTTTCGCCAAACGCGGCTCAGCGCCCCCGAGAACCGTCAAACCGGCAACAAGCCCCTTGAGTGCCCGCAGTCTTCTAGCTCCGCCGACCTCCCAAGACGCTGTCCGCGCCAGATGGCGCAGCTGCGCGACGAGGCTCGTCAGAATCGCGCGGCGGAGATCATCCTCCTGGTCGCGCTTTACGATTTCATCGAAATGCACAATCCAAGCGAAGATTCGCGTCCCTAGTATGTCCGACCGCCACGCCAGGCTGTTCCAGCCCGCGTTGTCAGCAATCCAGCTCTTAATAAGCTCGCGCGCCACCCCCCGCGAAGTCCCGCCCGCGGCCGCAAGGTCGGATAGCCACCCGAAGGCGTGCCAGGCGGCAAGCCATTCCGACCCGACCGAAGGCGGAGACCAGCGAGGCGAGGGATTGCGCACGAGCTCCCCAGTGAGCTCAATCTCTCCACCGGCAATGGCCGCACCATGCTTTGCATCGCCCGGCCAGCGCTGGCCGATTCGGAGCCGGAGGTCAGCGGGAACCCGCCCGACCAATGTGTGACGATAAAGCGGGCCGGCAGCAAGCGCCTGAAGCGCGTCTCGCCGCAGGCGGCTTAACAGCCCGGGGGGGTCGGCGGAGCCCTGTGGAATGGCGGGTTGGTGTCCGCCGCTGCCGCTGGCAGCCGCGGTCATTCGTGAGGGATCCGGGCGCAAGCCCGCCTCGACCACGCAAGTCGCGCGGGACGAAAGGCTAGCCGGTCAAGGGCGCGCATGCGGTTTCGTAACAAGGAAACTCTGCTGCCGCAAGCCACGCAAGGTAACCCCGCCCGCAAGGGGGCGGTGGGGGTTACTCGAGCTTGACGAGCCGCGCGCAATAGAAGCCGTCGATGCCGTCGTACTCGCCGAAATGGCAGGGCAGTGTCCGCAGATCCCCTTTGGGAGTGATCCATTGCGGGTCGGCCCTGACCTCCGCAGGCTCGATCCTCCGTCGCGCCACGGGCGCGCCGAACCTAAACAGCGATTCTACGCGTTCCGGCCCTTCCTCCGGCTCGAGCGAGCAGGTGCAATAAACGAGGGTGCCACCGGGCTGAAGCATATCGATCGCCGCTCGCAACAAATTCTCCTGAACCACCGAGAGGCGCGTTACATCTTCCGGCGATTTGAGATGCGGTACGTCGGGGTGCCGTCGGATCGCGCCGGTCGTGCTGCACGGAGCATCGAGGAGAACCGCTTTGACAGGATGACGTGGACGCCAAGCCAGTGCATCGGCCCCAATCGCCTCGACCGGAAGGTCGAGCCGCTCAAAGTTGGCGACGAGACGTTCGAGGCGGCGGGTCGAGCGATCGACCGCCGTTACCCGGGCGCCCGCGGTCGCGAGTTGTGCGGTCTTGCCCCCCGGCGCAGCGCATAAATCAATGACCTCGCGTCCAGCTAGATCGCCAAACAGGCGCGCGGGGAGCGCGGCTGCGGCGTCCTGGACCCACCAGGCGCCCTCGGCGTAGCCGGGTAGCATGGCAAGGGCACCCCCGGCCGACCGGCGCAGCGTCCCAGTCGGCAACAACACTCCTTCGAGCCTTGCGCACCACGTGTCGGTATCGTCGCGCAACGTCAGATCAAGCGGAGCTTCCTTCAGATGCGCGCTGGCGATCGCTCGCGTCGTCGCTTCACCGTAAGTGCTGCTCCACGAGTGCCAAAGCCAATCTGGCGTGTTCAAGCGAGGGGCGTCCTGCTCCTCGACCCGCTCGGCTCCTTCGACGCTCAAACGTCGGAGCACGGCGTTGACAAGCCCCTTGTGCGACACGAAGCCTCGGCTCTGTGCGATGTCCACGCTGGTGGCGACGGCTGCGTGCGGCGGGGTTCGCAAGAACAGCAGCTGGGCGACGCCGAGACGCAATATGTCCTGCACCAGTGCCGCTCGGGGAGGCAGAGGCATGTTGAGACAATCGGCGATCAACGCGTCGATTTGACCGAGACGCCGCAACACGGTCGCGACCAGCAGACGGGCAAAGGCTCGATCGCGGCCCGGAAGCTGATGCATCGCCGAGCTGTCTTCGATCGCGTCGTCGAGGGGTCGGCGGCGCCGGAGCACCACACCGATCAAATCGAGAGCAACGTGACGCGCAGTCGGCGCTTCGGATATCAAGGTTCTTTTCAACCAAGTTGGGGCTAACGGCCGATTGGCGGATGCTGTCCCGTCAAACGCCGGGCTTCAATTTTTGTTCCGGGCACTCGCGACAAAACGGCGGACGGCGAATTAGCCCATATTCGCGTTGCATCGGCTTGCTGCGGCAGATTTGCGCTGTCCAGCCGAAATTGTCACCCTCACGAGTTTGGCGGCACCGTGGCCGATGAAATCTTGCTCGGGCATCGTCGGCGGTTCATGCTGCGCAATACGACGAACTCGCAACCGCCTACCATGACCGAGCTTGTTCTGCATCCTCCATCCATCGGCGCCGTGAGGGTCGAGGCCCACGCCTCGACCGGCGAGGGAGCGCAGATCCCTCGGATCGGCATCGCGCTGTCGGCCGCTGCGGGCGTTACGATCACTGGCCTCGATCTCGCCCGGCCGCTTTCCCCGGAGTTTAAGGACTTAATCCTGGAGACCTTTCTCGAGCATCACGTCGTCGTGTTCCCGGATCAGGTGCTAACTCGAGAGCAGCAATATGCTTTCACCGCGAATTTCGGCGAGATCGAGCCCCACATCGGGCAGACCCCGCGGAGCAAGCGGTATGCGGTTGCTCACGTGATCTCAAACCTTGACAGCGACGGCAAACCCGCCGACCGCTCTTCCTCTCCTGTCAGCAATTACCGCTGGCACACCGACAAGGCCTATTACGCGGTGCCGCCAATGCTCACCGCGCTTTATGCCGTCGAACTACCGCCGCATGGCGGCGATACGGAATTCGCCAATACCGAGTTGGGATACGCCACGCTGTCGCCGGACACTAAGCGGCGGATCGCAGGGCTTCGGGTTGTGTTTCAGTGGGGGGCGGCTCGGCGCACATCGGCCGAACCGCTCACGGGCGTGGAGTTCCATGAGCGCCCGCCGGTCGACCACCCGCTCGCGCGCACGCATCCGGAGACCGGGAGGCGCGCGCTCTATCTCGGCAATCACGCCTCACACATCCTCGGTATGCCTGAGGCAGAGGGAGCGGCACTTCTCGAAGAGCTGCTGGTGCACACGACAAAGCCGCAATTTGTTTATGCCCACCGTTGGCGCCGAGGCGATCTGGTGATCTGGGACAACCGCTGCCTTCTTCACCGGGCTGTCGCCAATTACGAAATGAGCAGATACCGGCGAATCCTGCACCGGAGCGTTGTCCGAGGCACGAAGCCTTTCTGACCCGAACGCGTGGCGATCATCGCCTTTCACGCGGAATTGGATGGAGACGAGTTGGGCTTCCCGGCCTTGAGCAAACCTGAAGCCGCTGCCGCCCAACCCTTGCCTAGATCGGAGGCAAATAGATCTCGCCCGCCGATTGTGGTGCTGGTTCTGGTGACCGCGATTGCACCGGCATCGCTCCACATCCTGGTGCCCTCGCTGCCGCTCCTTGCGCTGGTGTTCGATGCACCCCCGGCGCGCGTCCAGCTCGTGCTGACCCTCTTTCTCGCCGGCATCGCGATCGGACAGCTGGTCTATGGGCCGATCTCCGACCGTCTCGGCCGTCGCCCTGTGCTGATCGCCGGCCTCGCCGTGTTCCTCGCCGGCACGGTGCTGTGCGGGTTCGCCTGGTCCCTGCCGATGCTGATCGTCGGCCGCGTCCTTCAGGCCTGCGGTGGTTGCGCCGGGATGGTGCTGGGCCGAGCGATCGTACGCGACGTGTTCGACCGCGAGCGTTCGGCGAGTGCGATCGCGGTGATCACCATGGCGATGAGCCTGGCGCCGTCGCTGTCACCCGCTGTCGGCGCCTATCTGGCGGAATGGATCGGCTGGCGCGCCGATTTCGCCCTTCTCGGCGCAGTGGGCGCGGCGATATTGGTTGTTACGACGGCGAAGCTCGAAGAAACCCATACCGGCCGTGCATCTCTCGGCCCCGCTGCTATGGCCACGTCCTTTGTAATCCTGCTGCGCTCACCGGCCTTTCGCGGTTTTGCGATCGCCACCGCGTTCACCAGCGCCTCGTGGTTCACTTTCCTGGCGAGCGCGCCCTACCTTCTGTTCGAACTGCTGCATGAGCCGCCGAGCACATACGGGCTGATGATCCTGCTGCCGATGGTCGGATACGTCATCGGAAACGCCGGTGTCGCTCGGCTGTCGATCCCTTTCGGCATCACCCGTCTCTACGTCTTTGGCCTTGCGCTGTCTCTCGCTTCAGGACTCATGCTCGCCGTTTGGTGTCTGGTCGATTTGACGCCCTGGGCGCTGTTCGTGCCGATGGCGATCAGCTCCGTCGGCAATGGTCTGAGCCAGCCGCCCGGGATTGCGGCGGGGCTGAGCGTCAATCCGAGGATCGCGGGCGCCGCCTCAGGGCTGATGGGTTTCCTGCAAATGATGATTGCGGCCATCGGCACCTTCGTGATCGGCCAGTTGCCGCAGACGACGCCGGTTTCGATGGTCGCGGTGGTCGGCGCATCGCTGGCCCTGGCCTTCGCGTTTGGCCTGCCTGCGCTTCGCGCGCCTGAAGGGGCGGATCACCCGTTGCCCACAGATCGGAGGCGCGCCGGAGTGGTGCGCCGGGGGTGAGAGGCGTTTGCGTCTCGCCTTTCGTGGCCCGAATAAGGATGATCCGCTGCGATGCGAATCACCGATAGGGGTAAGCAGCCATGAGCATGATCGACGAAACCCATAATGCAGGGCGCGAAAGCTGGGTTGCCTCGGCCCGGGGCCATGCTGAATTCCCCATTCAGAACCTGCCCTTTGGGGTGTTCAGCCGAGGGGGCGAGGCGCCGCGCGGCGGCGTCGCGATCGGCGAGATGATTTTCGATATCAAGGAGGGTCTCGACGCGGGGCTGTTTTCCGGCGCCGCGGCGACCGCCGCCGAAGCGGCCTCCGGTCCGGCCTTGAACCCGCTGATGGAGCTGGGCCAGAGCCCACGCCTCGCCCTGCGCCGGCAACTCTCGGCGCTGCTGTCGGCTGATCACCCAAACCGGGTGAAAATCGAGACGTTGTCGCCGCGGCTGCTGCATAACGCCGCCGACTGCACGATGCATCTGCCGGCGCAGATCGGCAGCTACACCGATTTCTTCGCCGGCATCCACCATGCGAGAAACGGCGGGATGCGGCGCGATCCCAACAACCCGCTCAACCCAAATTACAAATACGTTCCCGTTGCCTACCACAGCCGGGCATCTTCAGTGCGGCCTTCTGGCGTGCCAATCCGGCGCCCGCGCGGCCAGCGCAAGGCTGCCAATGAGGATGCGCCGAGCTTTGGCCCGTGCCGCAAGCTCGATTACGAGATCGAGCTGGCGGTGTGGATCGGACCCGGCAATGCGCTCGGTGAGCCGATCCCGATCGGCGAAGCAGGAAACCACCTGGTCGGGCTCGGTCTGTTCAACGACTGGTCGGCCCGAGACGTCCAGCAATGGGAGTCGCAGCCGCTCGGCCCCTTCCTCGGCAAGAGCTTCGGCAGCACGGTGTCTCCTTGGGTCATTACCACCGAGGCGCTGGCGCCTTTCCGGGTCGCGCAACCACCGCGACCGGCGGGCGATCCGCGGCCGCTTCCCTATCTTTGGGAGGAGGCGGATCAGAAAGAGGGGGCCTTCGACATCGCGCTCGAAGCGTTGTTGATAACCGAAGGGCTCCGGGCGAAGGGGTTGTCGCCGCACCGCATGTCGGCCAGCAACACGACCGACCTCTACTGGACCGTGGCGCAGATGATCGCGCACCACAGCTGCAACGGGTGCAACCTGACCGCCGGCGATCTGTTCGGAACCGGGACGATTTCAGGCCAGACTCCAGAAGGCTATGGCAGCCTGATGGAGCTGAGCGCCGATGGTAGCCGGCAGATAACGCTCCCCTCCGGGGAAACCCGCACCTTCCTCGAGAATGGCGACGAGGTGATCTTCCGCGCGCATTGCCGAAGGAGCGGCTTTGTGCCGATCGGCTTTGGCGAGTGCCGGGCGCGCATCGTCTGACGCAAGCAAAAAAAGACGGCCTAAGGGTTCGGCTCGCTGCGGTTCGCACGATGACGTAATCAGGGGAAATTGGCGTTCCGCCCCCCTTTGAGCATAAATAACTATATTATAATGTTAATATGTCTTCCATTGACATTCACGGATGTGAATAATATCCATTCTACAGCATTAAGGCATGCTGGAGAGGGAGTGATGTCCGAGGCATTGATAAGCGAACCCGGGCTTTCGCTGTGGGAGCGGACGCGCCTCTTCCCGAGACATGTCAATCGAGCGGCAAGCGCAACCGCACCCAAGACGCTGCCGGAGGTGCGGCCCGGTCAACTGTGGTATGTCGAGCTTCCGTCGACCGAGCGCGCTGTCTCGCCACTCGAATACCGGGCGCTGACGACCGCCAATGTCGTCGTCTACGACCGCGTTCTGGAGCCAGCTGTAACCAGCTCTCTGCCGCTCGGGGCCTATGCCGAACCGGCGCCGCCCCGCGACGGAGCGATCGAGCGCTGCCTCAGTTTCGCGCGTGACGGCTGGAGCGTAGCCCGATTGGTCGATCCCGGAGGGGAGCGGGCCGGCATCATACGGCAGCTGTCGGAACATATGCTCAAGTTCGAGGCGTCAGCCGCTTTCGCCGTATCGGTGTTTGCCAATACGGACGGCAGCTATGAAAAAATTGCAGCAGAACTCGACGAACTCGGCGAGGTCATTGAGGCGCGTAGCTTCGGTCAACGGGTAACGCTGACCATTATTTTCACTGGGATTGACGCGGGAACTGCGCCGCGTTTCGTCGTCGCCTCGGCGAACGGTTTGGCCGGATGAAGCGGGAGACGCCGAGGGTATGGTGGAATTTGCGAGGATTACTGCTCTCGTGCTGATACTCCTCGGTGCACTCTGGGTCTTCGGGTTCGTCCATACGCACTAGCGATGCGCTGTCAACCGGGGTACGGGGCGATGCAGCCGCGACAGGTCCTCCCGGACGACTTCCTCACAGAGGGCACCGGTTAATGTGCGGAGCGTAGGATCCTCTCGGCGGCGTCAGCAAAGACCTGAGCACCGAGCACGATGTCCTCCTCCTTGGTGTCCTCGGACCAATGGTGACTGATGCCGCGCAGGCTCGGGATGAACATCATCCCGGCCGGCATCCGGTACGACAACACGGCCGCGTCGTGACCCGCCGCGCTCGGCAGCCGCATGTGCATACCCGACGCATGCTGTTCGGCGGCGGCTTCGATCTGGTCTTGGAAGCCGGAATCCATGTGACGAGGCTCGGTGCGCGCGATCGGCTCGATCTTGCACGCGCAGGGCCCCGCCCGATCGGCCTCGTTGACGAGTTCGTGCAGGGCCTTTTCGAACGCCGCAAGCCGGTCAAGATCCGCATCGCGGAACTGGACCTGCATCTCGGCTCGGCCGGGAACGACAGTGGGGGCGTTTGGCTCGAGCAGAATACGGCCGATCGTCCAGACCGTGCGCGGGCCGGCGATCTCCGGAAAACGGTCGTGGATGCGCGTCGCGAGGCGCACCATCGCGACGCCGGCATCCCTGCGCCGCACCATGCGCGTTGTGCCGGCATGGTTCTGCTCGCCGACCAGCGAGACCCGATAATTCCAAATGCCCACGATGGTCTCGACGACACCGATGCGCAAACCGCTGGTGTCGAGAGTATCACCCTGCTCGATATGCGCTTCGAGGTAGCCGATGTAACGCGACGGATCGACCCGGTCGCGCGGCCGCCCGGCAAACCCCGCGCGCTCGAGCGCCTCACGCAGCGGCGTCCCGTTATCCCGACCTCGGGTTTGGTCGATTTCCTCATCGGAAAGCGCATCGGTGAACGAACGGCTACCGAGAAAATTGCCATAATGGCCTTCCTCGTCTGCCCAGGCTGCGACCTCGATGCCGAGTTCGGCGCAGCCGGGGTCCGCGGCAAAGGCGCGGGCGAGTTCGAGCCCGTAGATCACGCCCAACGAGCCGTCGAGCCAACCGCCATAGGGCTGCGTTTCGCTGTGCGAGCCAACCAATAGCCGGCGCCGCGCCTTCGGATTGCGGCCAATCACGTTGCCGATCCCGTCGATCACCGCGTCGAGCCCGGCTTCGCGCAGCTTTTCAGCCAGCCAATGACGCGACTCGACATCGACCGGGGCATAAGTCGGACGGTGGACACCGGTTTTGTAGCGGCCGAATTCGGCGAGCCGCTTCAAATCCGCAACAACGCGCCGTCCGTCGATGCTCGGCATGGTCCAGTCCTCTCAGCGGCCGTGGCGATCAGCGCAAGACTAGCCTAGGATCGCAATTAACGGAAACTGGCCGTGGATGACCGCATGCCTAACCCAGGCTCCCCCCGTGTCGCGCTTCTCGGCTTTTCGATCGAGTGCAACAAATTCGCACCGCCGGCCACTAAGGCCCATTTCCTCGCCCGCACCTATCTCGAAGGCGCCGCCATTCTTGAAGACGCGCGTTCGCCGACCCCGACTATGCTGCCGGAGACGCCGGGTTTCGTCGCGGCGATGGACGCCTCGGGCCCATGGACGCCGGTCGGCATCGCGCTGGCGATGACCGAGCCGAACGGCCCGGTCGAGCACAAGTTCTTCGCCGAGCTTCTCGACACAATCAGCCGTCGTCTCAAAGCGGCGCTGCCGGTCGACGCGGTTTATATCTGCTCGCATGGTGCAGGGCTCACGACCGAGGAGGATGATCCCGACGGGGACTTGTTTGAGAGGGTGCGAGAGATTGTTGGCCCGAATGTGCCGATCGCAGCGACCTTGGACCTGCACGCCAATGTCTCGGAGCGCATGGTCGCGTCGATCGATGTCTTTATCGGCTATCGGACCAACCCGCACCTCGACATGCGCGAACGCGGCGCCGAGGCAGCCGAGGCGATCCGTGAGATGCTGGGCGGGGTAAAGCCGCAGCGTGCCTTTATTCGGTTGCCGATCGTGCCACCGACCGTGACAATGCTGACCGCTGCCGGGCCTTACGCCGAGATGATCGATTTCGGACAGCGTCGGATGACCCCCGAAATCATGAATGTCTCGGTGATGGGCGGGTTTGCCTTTTCCGACACCGCCAAAAACGGTTTGACCGTCGTGGTGACCGCTCGTCACGACGAGCGCGCCGCCGAAGCTCTGGCGGGCGAGATTGCCGAACTTGGCTGGGCCAATCGCGAACGGTTTTACCCGCGGCTCACCTCTCTCGATGAAGCCGTCGCGAAAGCTCTTGACGTCGGGCGAGACCCCTCGGCTCCCGCTCTCGTCTTTGCCGACGTCGCAGACAATCCGGGTGGCGGCGGACGCGGCAACACAACCTTTCTGCTGCGCGCCTTTTATGAGGCCGGGGTGGCCGACGCGTTGCTCGGCGTCTTCTACGATCCTGATCTCGCCGCCGAAGCGCATCGTCACGGTGTTGGTGCACATTTTGAGGCGCGGTTCAACCGGTCGGAGACCACCCGCTTTTCTGAGCCTTACACCGCCCCCGTCACGGTGATTGCCCTGACCGACGGCCATTGTGTTGGGCGGCGCGGCATTTATGCCGGGCTGCGGCTCGAGCTGGGATCCTGCGCCGCCCTCCAGGTGGCCGGGGTCACGGTGGTTGTGATCTCGCACCGGGTCCAATGCGCCGACCCGATCTTTTTCGAAATGATGGGCCTCGATATTGGCCGGGCACGCTCGGTCGCGGTCAAATCGCGCGGGCATTTCCGCGGCGGGTTCGATGAGTTCTTCGGGCCGGAACAGATTGTCGAAGTCGATCTTCCCGGCCTGACCTCACCGATACTCACTCGCTTCGAGTGGACGCGTCTGCCGCGGCCGGTTATCCCACTCGACGCCGAGGTCGAATGGGTCAGGCCGTGAATACGCTTCTGGTCAGTGCGCCGGCAGCGGTCGCAAACTGATCACTTAGGCCGCCAGTCCCAAACGAACCAAAATAGGTGAGCGGGCCGCTGAACTGGACGGCCAGTAATCGACCACGAGAGGATTTGAAGCCTCCAGTGAATTCATGATAGTGACCACGTTGATTTGGAGACGATCAACGGGAGGAGTGGCGATGGGATTCATGCGTTATTCAGCAACTGTAGCGTTGAGTGTGCTTCTTGCGATGCCTGTCGTTGCGCAGACTACATCGCCGTCGAATTCGCCATCTCCCCCAGCGGCCACGGGGTCAGGCAAAACGACCCAACAGGGCGGATTGGTTGACATAAACTCGGCTTCTCCAGAAGCACTCGATAAGCTGCCGGGCGTCGGGCCAGTGCGCGCCAAGGCGATCATTGCAGGCCGCCCCTATAATGGCAAAGATGACCTCGTCCAACGCAAGATCATCCCAGCCAACGTGTACAATCAGATCAAGGATAAAATTATCGCTCGCCAGAAATAGCTGGCTTATTCTGCCCGCCTACGCGGCATCGTGGAAGATGATGCCAAGAGTATAGCGCTGACCGGAGCGCAGGCGGCTGACGCCGTGACGCATCGTCACGCGATAGGGGCCGCGGGTCCCTTCGACTGGCCGATGGTGGACCGGGAAGATAACCGCCTCGCCCTGCCGCAGCGGTACGACCTCGGCTCTTGACTGCACCCGTGGCCGCTGCTCAACGAGAAGGAATTCACCGCCGGTGAAGTCCTCCTCTGGAGCGCTGAGCAGAATTGTCAACTGCAGCGGGAAGACAAGATCACCGTAGAGATCCTGATGCAGGCAGTTGTAGTCGCCGGTCTCGTATTTGAGCAGCAGCGGCGTCGGTCGCGCTTGGCCGGCGGCATGGCATTGCGCCAGATAAGTGCCGAGCGACGACGGAAACCGGCCCTCCTCCCGCAGCCGCTCGCGCCAGCGGTTGGCGATCGGCGCGAGACGGGAATAAATCGACTGGCGCAGCGCCTCGACGGTGGTGGGCATCGGATAGCGGAGATATTTGTATTCACCGTGACCGATCGCATGGCGCTGCATGACGACCCGGCTGCGGAAAGCATCCTCCCTGGGGTAGAGCGCGATGAGCCCGCGGCACCCCTCGGGGGTCAGCAGTGCCGGGGCGGTCGCGTATCCCCGCTCGTCGAGCGATGCCTCCACCTTCGCCCAATCGACGGTGGCCAAAGGATTGGCAGCCGCCTTCGCTTTAAACTCCCGCCTCATTGGCCGGCTCTCCCACCGCGGCCACGCGCTCACGAGCGAGTAGCGCCCACTTGCGCTCCAATCTGGAGCGATAGCCGCCCAAATCCCCGTCGCTTCGGATCACCCGGTGGCACGGCACGAGCAGTGCGAGTTTGTTATCGGCGCAGGCTAGGGCGACAGCGCGGACCGCCTTCGGTCGGCCGAGCACCGCGACGATCTCGATATAGCTCGCGGTCTTGCCGAGCGGGATCTTCTGCAATGCTCGCCACACCGCCGTCCAGCACTCTTTGGATCTAGCATGCTCGGCTCCTCCGCAGGATGCGACGAGTCTAAGATGGCAAGGTGGATGGCTTCCGTCTATCCGGCGATTGCTTTCTAATTGCGGCTATCCGCATCGCGTTTCCGCAGCATGTGAACGCCCTTGATGCCGTCCACCAGTTGGGTCATCGTTTTGTCGACGGCCACGCACCAGAACATACAGATGTCTTCGCGCCCGCAGCAGCAATCGCCGTGGGGCGAGCATTGCTGTAAGCTTCTAGAAAAGTTCTCTGCCGAAACACCAATTGGGCGTGGTTGCCCTTTACCCGAGAGGGGGCCATTATGGGCTCGCAGGTTCGAAGCACCGTCATAGGTGTCATTGCTGGGTTCGCCTCGGTTATCATCAAAAATAATGTCGTACCGCCCAACGTCACCGGTATTGCCAACATTGCAATCTACTCGATGTTTGCTGTGGTTGCATTGTTACTCGTTCTATTCACACAAATCATCATTACGTTCTCATATCAGAAATTCCCAGGGTTTCGGTTCTTCTTTGATACCGTGATCCTGCGCCAGTCATTTTTTGAAGGCTTTTGGGTCGATGTAGGCATCGATGACCCCGGAATTCATCCACAAAGAATCGTCAACTGCAGTTTTATAACGATCATCCGGACTAACGACGTTTATACGCTTGAAGGCATCTCGTGGAACATACACGGGCGCGACTGGTGGACCTGGCGGTCCTATTGGGCCAAACTAGCTGATAGGAAGCTCACGTTCTGGTATGAGGCTACTAAGTCCGGATCGAGAAAGAAAATTGACGCGAAGGCGGAGATCCAATATATGGACCTCGGCGCCAAAGAGCCGGCAATGTATGAGGGTAGATATGATGACGATTATTTTCATACGGTGGCCGAACGATTGTCGGATGAGAGCTTTCGAGTGACTCGTGCAAAAACATTTAACGAAAAGCGTAGCAGAGCGCTCGAATTTCTTAATGCTTATAAAAACAGGGAGGGTTTTGATGACGAATACGTGCGGATCTACGATCCGGGAGTTCAGGAAGCGATGGATCTATATCGACAATGGTATCTCACGTTTTTGCGATATTCGGAGAATAAGACCGCAGAAATTGAGACACTCAAGAAGTCTACGAGAGTCCTGACTAACAAATCATTCGACGCCATTCTCGATGTCGGACCCGGGGAGGGCTCGATCACTGTTGCGTTCCTTGAAATGCTAAAATCACATGGTCTGCTGCGCCAAACTGCGAAATATATTGGGCTTGAGCCAAGCGGAAGTTATCTTCAACAGTTAAGTATAAGACTCGAACCTATACTTAAGGGATTTGGTGATTTTCGGCTAACTAAAATAGAAGATTTTCTGCGCCAAGGCAGCAGACAGGATCTTGATCTGATATTGGCCTGCAATTGCCTTTATTTTGTCAAAGATCTTAAAGACGTATGCCTTCAATTGATCAATAACTTGGGTAGGAATGGTGTGTTAATTGCCTTGCATACGGACTTTGCGCGGGAACCGTTCCTAGACCAACTTGTCACATCGGCCAATGATGAAGTAAACCGAGACGTCGTTCAGACGCTCGCCGACTTTGTCGATAGGGGCACCCTATCACTACTCGCGAGCGAGTCGGGGAGCGTGCGTGTCGCATTTCCCGGAATCGATGATGAGCACTGGAAGGCGATCGAGAGGGGGATGACGACGTCCGAGAATCGGGTGATCCAGGACGTCGTGAATCTCGTCTGTTTCTTAGTCAACAAGGACGCCAAGAAGCTGCAGGAGACCAATCAATGGAGCGCGATTGTGAGGCGGGTGTCGGACAAGCTCGAGGCGAACCGAAATTGTGTTGACTTGCCGATTCAGCTTCAAGTGCTGGAAAAGGCGTGATCAAGAGCCGGGAAATGAATCAATAGCGAGAACAGCAACCACGCTCGTTCCCATCTGCGGCCCGAATACTAGTGGTGAGAACCTGTAAGATGTGCAGCCTAGCCTCAAACCCTATCCTGCACCGCGGGAGAGGGGGGACCCAGCCCGCAAGGCGGGGTGGGTGAGGGTTTACGACGGGAACCATCCGTTTGATTTTGACCACTAGTGGTACGATTCAAACATTTGATACCGGACGCCGGAAATCCGGCTGCGCAGAGTCAGCCGAAGGGCTGGAGTGCCGTTTCAATCGAGTAGCCAACAATATTGCGTCTACTTTGTCGTCCCGGCGCAGGCTGGGGCCCATGGCTGCCCTGGATACCGGCCTTCGCCGGTATGGCAACGCGGCGCGCTGATGCGGTACCATCTGTCTGAGTTTATCCACTAGGAGGGGACGAGCGAGCGAAACGTCCCGAGGCGTCGACCTTCGATTGGCGGTGCGGGCAAGTCGAGACGGCCGTCATGCAAAAATCCTGCATGGCGAATCCGGGCCTATGCCGCTGTCGAGCGATGCTGAGACTTCCCACCAATCGACCACGGCGGCGCGATCCGTCGCCGCTTAAGCTGCCGCCCCATCGGTTGGCTCGGGACCCACAGCTCCCTGCTCGCCGGCGAGGAGGGCGCGCTTGCGTTCCACTCCCCAACGATAACCGCCGAGCTCGCCGTCGCTGCGGATCACGCGATGGCACGGCACGAGCAGCGCGAGCTTGTTAGCCGAGCAGGCCTGCGCTACAGCACGGACCGCCTTTGGCTGGCCCAACGCTGCTGCGATCTCGCTGTAGCTCGCGGTCTTGCCGAACGGGATTTTCTGTAAGGCGCGCCACACCCGCGCCTGAAACGCCGTTCCCTGAATATCAAGCGGCAGGTCGAGGTTGCGTTCAGGGGAAGTAATGAAATGCACGATCCGATCGGCCCAATCCTTCAGCCCGGCCTCATCTGCGATTACTTCCGCCGCAGGAAACCGCTGGCGCAGCGCGGCGATGAGGTTTTCGCGATCGTCGCCGAGCGCGGTCATGCAGATCCCGCGCTTGGTGGCAGCGACGAGCGCCCATCCGATCGGCGTCTCGACCATCGCGAAACGGATCGTCTGCCCATCGCCGCCGCGGCGCCGAGCCCCGGGGGTCATCCCGAGCCCCGCCGGTGCGGCCTCATAGGCGCGGGAGCTCGACCCGAAGCCGGAAGCGTAGATCGCCTCGGTGACCGGCTCTCCGGAATCGAGCTTTTCGGCGAACCGGCCGAGCCGGTGGGTTCGCGCATAATCCCGCGGCGTCGCACCGGTGATCTGCTTGAACACCCGATGGAAATGAAAGGGGCTGATGCCGGCAGCGTCGGCTAGCTCGGCCAAGCTCGGCATCGTCTCGCTCTTGCGCAGCAGCGCGCAGGCCCGCTCGACCGCGGCGACATGCCGGGAAGCAGCCGAGTTTTCCGTGGGACGGCAGCGCTTGCAAGGCCGCAGTCCGGCCGCCTCTGCCGCCTCAAGGGTCTCGAAAAACTGCGTGTTTTTGCGCAGCGGTAACCGCGAAGTGCAGCCGGGCCGGCAATAGACGCCGGTCGTCCGCACTCCGTAAAAGAACTTGCCGTCCGCGCCGGCGTCGCGTCTTTCAAGCGCCGCCCAGCATTGGTCGAAATCCAACATCTTTCCCTCCTCCGCCTATTTGGTGAGCCTAAGATGAAGGAAGGAGGAATTCCGCTCTATCCGCTGCTTGCTTTCTAATTCGCGTTCTTCGCGTATTGCTTCGGAAGCATCGCGTGGATGCCTTTGTTGCCGTCCACCAGTTGCGTCACCCGCATATCGACGGCGAGGCTGGAAAACATATAGGCGTCCTCGGGCGAGAGACCCATGCGTTCCCCGATCAGGGTGATCATCTGGCGCAGCGCCGTCTTCGCAGCGTCGTCGAGATCCTCGTTGAAGCCCATCGTGATATGGTGGGTTGGGGTCTCGGCTCTCGGCAGATCGAACTTCAGATCCTTGCGCAAGACTATGCGGAAGGTGCCACTGAGCGCGGTTTCGAGCGCCGTGACGCAAACCTCGCCATCGCCTTGCACGCCGTGGCCGTCGCCCGCCGAAAACAGGGCTCCGGGCGCCCAGACCGGCAGGTACAGTGTGGTGCCGGCGACAAGTTCCTTCAGATCCATGTTGCCACCGAACTCGCGCGGCACGATCGAGGTCACGGCACCATAAACCGGTGGCGGCGCCACTCCCATGACCCCGAAAAACGGCGCCAACTCGATCTCCGCACCCCACGGCACTGTGGCGATCCCGCGCTGGCGGTCGATTGCGGTGTGCCAGATCCGGCGGATCGGGAAATCTTCCGGCAGAGTGCCGGAGAGCGGCCTCACCCGGGTGTAGCCCCAATTCTGCCGCGGGTCGATCGAGAGGATCTGGATCTCGAGGACATCACCGGGCTCGGCACCCTCGACCGCGATCGGCCCTGTGAGGATGTGGGCTCCGAGATTCTGTTGGAGCCCGCGATGAATCGCCAGATGGTCCGGGAGAATGTCGAAATTATCCCCCTGCGGCAGCACCTCGGGTCCGCCGGAGACACAATCCATCGTCACCGTATCTCCGGTGCCGATCGTCAAAACCGGCTTCAGTCCGGCATCGAAGAACCCCCAATGGCAGGTCTCCGGACCGGCCCGCAATACATGATGCTGCGACATCGACAACTCCCTACACCCTACGCCTGTTCCAGCTTAGCCCATCGCCCGCGCAATGCGAACGGCGAAGGACTGGACGAGGCTGAACTTCGAGGTCGCTCGCTGCGAACCGCCACCGCAAAGTGCATCAGAATACCGATCGCGGTTAAAAGCGAAGCTCCCCTATGAGCTGAATATTCTGTCCGCATATCAACCGTAGCGCTTCGGCTATCACCTATCAGTCAGCGGTGATGCTATGATTAGAATGCGATCTGGTGCTAAGAATGTTGCAGAGGGTGATCGAGAATGGATCTGTATGCCCGCATAGTCTGGATGGCGCTGATAGCTCTCTTGCCACTAGCCGGCTGCTCTTCTCCGGGCAGCGACTTGCCTATGCTTTCTGCCAAGCCCGATGTCTCGTCGTATCACCTCGGAGCAGGAGATAGGCTGGAAATCAGAGTGCTCGGCGCCGATGAGCTAAACGGCCAATACTCGGTTCAAGATGACGGGACGATTCGGATGTTGATGGCCGGCGATGTCCCGGCGGCGGGCTCCACCCCGGAACAGGTCCAAACCAAGATCGAGGAGAAATTAAAGGCGGGCCAATACATCACCCAACCGCGTGTCACCGTTGCGGTATTGAAATATCGACCGTACTTTATTCTGGGCGAAGTTTCGAGCCCCGGTGCTTATCCCTATGTCAGCGGTATGAAAGTGCTCAGCGCTGTAGCAGCAGGGGGTGGTTACACTTATAGAGCCAATCAGAATTTTGTAATTCTCACACGAAATGGCGAGGACAGCAAGGCTGATACTTTGTCATTTGTTCAGCCAGACGATATCATTCTTGTTCTTGAGCGTTCCCTTTTCTAGTCTTTCGAAGCTACCTGACTGTGCTGCGCCAGAAACTACCACGTGGCAGGGCCGCATAGGTTTCTGCAAACCGCTTCATTCGAGCGCCTCTCAGCATGCGTTCTTCCGGACCAAAACAGCTTTTCCCCACGCGCGAACGGAGCGGTGGTAGCCGCGCGGGAGTGGAATTTGGTCGATTTGGTCGATGCTGAAGAGGCCAATTCGGCGATGCTCTTTGCTGACCCGAAGATCGCCGTTGTCGCGGCCGCGCAGGCCGTAGGTCACGATGACCACTTCTCTTTGGGGCAACACCTCGTAGACCCAACAGTCGAGGAGAGGCCCGACTTCGACGGTGATCCCAAGCTCCTCGCTGACTTCCCGTGCGAGACAGGCTTCTGGAGTTTCTCCGTGCTCGAGCCGTCCTCCTGGCAATTCCCACTCGTTGCGCTCGTTCTCCAGCAGGACGACCCTATCGTCCTCATAGAGAACCCCTTTTATTGAAACGGGGAACACCATCGCCTTCATTGTGCGCGAAGGTCGCGAAGGGACCCGGTCGGAGACAAACCTACAAATCGGTTTCGAAAGTCTGGCCGGGAAACATTACGGCCCGGCTCCATCCCGACCAGACGCCGGCGATCGGGTTGTTCGGGTTGCGATCGTGACGCCAGCAGACGTTCTCGGCGTTTGGCGCCTCGATACGCTGGGTGTGGTCCTTGGTCATCACGAACTCTTGGGTCGAGATATACACATCTCGATTGTCGCAGTCGGGGCTTTTTGTGATGACCGCCTGGACGTTGACGCGATCCCAAGTGGGATTGCTCAAGATCAATGTCGCGGATGACTTTGAGCTGACCGGACCGCAGGCCGCCAGCGAGAGCAACACGGAGAGCCACGCGCGAGATCGCACCACCTTCCACTCCCCGGAACCCGACGAGATACGAAGCCTCGGTCGTTTAGAAAGCTTCCCTCCCGTAGGCAAGCGGAATCGTCTCCCGGCTCCCGGCGGCTCGGGGTCTCAGCGAAACCGGCTGGGCAGCATCGCGCTCAGAACGTTGTCGCGGCGAACAAAATGATGGAACAGCGCCGCGGCCGCATGCAGACCGATAATCGAGAGCAACACATAGGCCACGACGTCGTGGACGGCGATGACTTGCTCGGCGAGGATCTTGTGGGGACCAATAATCGACGGCAGCTCGCCCAATAGGTAAAAGTCGATCCGCCTTCCCCGTGCGTTGATGTGCAGAACGCCAAGCATCGGCTGTGCCAGCAGCAGCACGTAAAGAAAATATTCGGTGGTTCGCGCCGCCGCTTTTTGAATGGTCGGGAGGTCGGCTGGAAGATTCGGTATCCGGGCGCGCGATCGCCAGCCCAAGCGAAACAATGTCAGCGCAAGAACCGTGACCCCCAGCGAGTAGTGCAGCTGCCAGAGCAGGGATCGCAGCTCTTTGGTGGCTACGATCTCGCTTGACCACATCGCGAGGTAAGCGGCGGCGACCAGTAGTAAGGTCGACCAGTGAACTGCCTTGATCACACGGTCATAGCTTTCTCGCGAAGCGGCCAATCTAGGTGCACTCCTCTCTTCTACCCGTGCGCTCACTTCCTACCCCCTTGAGGCTGTGCCGGAATCTGACCTGCGAAGGGAACGAATTATTCCTGCCTCGAGCAAAGATGGCATCGGGAATAAACCCTGAAGCTGATCGGTCTGAATGGGCGTCACACACGACGCCATTCGGGAGAGAGAAATGGCCGATCACAATGAACGCGAGCTATCGAGCGCAGTCCCCATGAACCGCCGCGGGCTGCTGAAGTGCATGGCATGGGCGGGAACCGGCGTGCTCTGGACGGTGAGCGGCGGCGTGCCGCGCACGCTGGGACTGCTCGAAGAGGCTGCCGCCGCCGAGACGCCGGCGAGCGGCTTTACCTTTCTGCAGATCAGCGACAGTCACGTTGGCTTCGACAAGCCGGCCAATCCAAATGCGCTCGGTACCTTTCAGGAGGCGATCGCCAAGATCAACGCGATGCCGACCCAGCCCGCCTTCATCGTTCATACCGGCGATATCACCCATTTGTCGAAGGACAAGGAATTCGACGACGCCGATCAAGCCATGAAAGCGCTGAAGCCGAAGGTGCACGTAATACCCGGCGAGCACGACGTGGCCGATGCCGATAACGGCAAGGCCTATCTCGATCGCTACGGCAAAGGGACGAAGGGCAAAGGCTGGTACAGTTTCGATGACGGCGGTGTGCATTTCATCGCGCTGATCAACGTCTTTAATTTCGAGCCCGGCTTCAAATCTGCCGGTCTCGCCAAACTTGGCGACGAGCAGCTCGAATGGATGGAGAAGGACGTCAAGGGGCTCTCCGCCAGCACACCGATTGTCGTGTTCGCGCATTTGCCGCTCTGGACGATCTACCAGGAATGGGGCTGGGGCACCGAGGACGCCCCGCGCGCTCTCGGCTATTTGAAGCGCTTCGGTTCGGTGACCGTGCTCAACGGCCACATCCACCAGATCCAACAAAAGGTCGAGGGCAACGTCTCGTTCTATACGGCGCGATCAACGGCCTTCCCGCAGCCCGAGCCGGGGACCGCTCCCTCGCCCGGGCCGATGAAGGTGCCGGCCGAGCAGTTGCACTCGGTGCTCGGCCTGCGGACGGTTAACTATGTTCGCGGCAAGAGTCCTCTTGCGGTCGTCGAGACCCCGCTCAGTGCTTGAGAGGTGCAGCGATGTTACCGACCAAAGCCGCACTGCTCGGCGCCGCTGGGGTGATCGCGCTTCTTCTCGCTGGCGCGTCCGAGAGCCCTTCTGCCGGTGAAGCGGCGGTCCAGGCGGCCGCAAACCCGGCCGCGGTGAAGATCGACAACTTCAACTTCACCCCGCCGACACTGGTCGTCACTCCCGGGACGACAGTGACTTGGACCAACGACGACGACAGCCCGCACTCGGTGCGAGAGAAGGACGGGAAGTTCAAATCCGCCGCGCTCGACACCGATGACACCTTCTCGCAAACCTTCGCCGCGCCGGGGGAATACGAATATTTCTGCTCGATACATCCGCGCATGGTCGGAAAAATCATCGTCAAAACCGGGGGATAAGCGTCGTCGAATTACGACCCGTCGTCCCGGCGAGAGAGCGTGTGAAAGATGTGAAATTGAGCTGGACAAGCTTGGTGCGTCCTTCGAGACAGCTGCTCCGCAGCTTCCTCAGGATGAGGAATTTTCTTAATGCCACCAATTGGCCCACCTCATCCTGAGGAGCGCCCAAAAGGGCGCGTCTCGAAGGACGCACCACCGCGATACAGCCAATTCCCTCACTCGTTCGAAAGCTGGGCCCCATGCTGCCATGGACACCGGCCTTCGCCGGCGTGACGAAAACCGGACGTTGGAGAGTCGTGATGTGGTACTACCCGGCGGACTTCTTAGTTGGGAAGCGCGACGTGATCGGCGCCTGGCTGGTCTGCCTGATCGTCGCGGCGGTGTGTTTTGGCTCGCCGATGCTGACCGCCCCGTCCGACCCTCCTGGCGCAGCGCGCCACGCCGCAGCGAGCTGCCAGTCCGCCGGCTGACCGCGGGATTGATCAAGCCCAACCGGATCGCTACCGTGGCGCCTCTCATTGCCTTCAACGGGAGATCCGGAGATGCCTGACGACGTTCGCCGCCCCGCGATCGACAAATCGCGCCTGCCGAGCCGGCACGTCACCGTCGGGCCTGAGCGGGCGCCGCATCGCGCGTTCCTCTACTCGATGGGCCTGACGACAGAGCAGATCAACCAACCGATCATCGGTGTCGCGACGACCTGGAACGAGGCGGCGCCGTGCAATATTGCGCTGTCGCGTCAGGCTCAGGCGGCCAAGAAAGGGGTCGCCGCGGCGGGCGGCACGCCGCGCGAATTCACCACGATTACCGTCACCGACGGCATCGCAATGGGCCACGAGGGCATGAAGTCCTCGCTGGTCAGTCGCGAGGTCATCGCCGACTCGGTCGAATTGACGGTGCGCGGCCATTGCTATGACGCGCTCGTTGGGCTCGCCGGTTGCGACAAGTCGCTACCCGGGCTGATGATGGCGATGCTGCGGCTCAACGTGCCGTCCGTCTTCATGTATGGCGGCTCGATCCTGCCCGGCCGCTTCAAGGGCAAGGATGTGACGATTGGCGATGTCTTCGAAGGCGTCGGCGCACACACTGTCGGCAAGCTCTCCGATGAGGAGTTGCACGAGCTCGAATGCGTCGCTTGCCCCTCATCGGGATCATGTGGCGGGCTCTTCACCGCCAATACGATGGCGTGCGTTTCCGAGGCGATGGGGCTGGCCCTGCCCGGCTCGGCCGGCGCGCCGGCGCCCTACGACTCGCGCGATGCCTATGCCGAGGCTTCGGGCGAGACTGTGATGGATCTGCTACGCCGGAACATTCGGCCACGCGACATCGTCACCCGCAAGGCGATCGAGAACGCCGCGACGGTCGTTGCCGCCGCGGGCGGTTCGACAAATGCCGGGCTGCATCTCCCAGCGATCGCCAACGAGGTTGGCATCGATTTTGACCTGCATGATTTCGGGGAGATCTCGAAGCGGACCCCGTATATCGCCGACCTGAAGCCGGGCGGCCGCTACGTCATGAAAGACCTGCACGATATCGGCGGGGTGCCGGTATTAATGAAGGCATTGCTCGATGGCGGCTATCTGCACAGCGACTGCATGACCGTCACGGGCAAGACCGTGGCCGAAAATTTGCGCGACGTCGTTTTCCCGACTGAACAGGATGTGGTGCGGCGCACGTCCGCGCCGCTCTCTCCGACCGGCGGGCTCATGATCCTCAAGGGCAACCTCGCCACTCAGGGTGCGATTGTCAAAGTTGCCGGGATGAAGACGCTGCGCTTCACCGGGCCGGCGCTCTGCTTCGACCGCGAGGAGGACGCCTTCGAGGCTGTCGACAAGCGTCGCTACAAGGAGGGGGACGTCATCGTCATTCGCTACGAGGGGCCGCGCGGCGGGCCGGGAATGCGCGAGATGCTGTCGACGACGGCTGCACTCTACGGCCAAGGTGTCGGTGAGAAGGTAGCATTGCTGACCGACGGCCGGTTCTCCGGCGCGACGCACGGCTTCTGCATCGGCCATGTCGGGCCGGAAGCGGCCGTCGGCGGGCCGATCGGCCTATTGCGCGACGGCGACACGATCACGATCGACGCCGAGGCCGGCACACTTGAGGTGGCGGTGAGCGACACCGAACTCGCCGAGCGCCGCCGTGCCTGGACACCGCGCCGCAACGACTACCAGGCGGGCTGTCTGTGGCGCTACTCGCAGACCGTCGGTGACGCCGAGAAGGGCGCTGTGACGCATCCCGGCGGCCGCGCCGAAACCCACACCTACGCCGACCTTTAGCGATTAGCCCCTCACGCGCGGTGCAGGAGAGGGAACTGAGGTTTAGCGCGCCTCGGTCCAGCTTTCGGAAAAGGCCAACGCGCAGGTGCTGAAGGGCCGTCCTTCGCGCTCTCGCGGCCAAGGCCGGCCAGCCGCTTCGACGCCGTTGCGTGTCAGCCGCGCGCCCAAAGCGGGTATGAGGAGAGTGCACACGCCGTAAGGGCGTGTCGGATCTTCGTTGGGCTGGGTGTGGATCAGCAACGGGTCGCCGATCTGATACCAGGTCAGACCGATCTCTTCGTCATACGCGACGATCTCCTCGGTCCAGAAATATCGCGGATCGCCCGATTTGGTGAACTGGGCATCGATCACCGGGATCGTCGTGTCTGCCGTCTCGGGATTGAGCATTCCTTGTACAGTAGTCTGCAACCAACGCGCCATCGCGATATTGTCGGCGTAGATGCGCCAGCGATCGGCGGTCAGCTCGCTTTTGAGGTAGAGCACATGTCCCGGCCCCGCCTGGCAAGAAATAATGCGCCAGAAGCTCGCATTCGTCGTCAGCGGACCGTCGTCGTTCGCGCTCAACCGGATGAACGGGTTTTCGCCCGTCAAGATCACGCGGTTTGGGTCAGCGGGCATCGCAACCTCCCTAGGATAGCTCTATCGAGGTAACCCTACCGCACCGCGCTCGAAAGGACGACCCGCATGACTAAGATCATCCTGGTTCGCCATGGCCATGTCGAAGGGATCTCACCCGAACGTTTTCGAGGACGCGCCGATCTGTCGTTGACCCCGGAGGGCCGCAAACAGGCCGAAGCGACTGCGCGCCGCATTCATGCGACCTGCACCCTGGCCGCCATCTACGCCAGCCCGCTGAACCGTGCCATCACAACCGCGGAAGCGATCGGAAAACCAGCCGGTCTATCGCCGATCTCGGTCGAAGGCCTGGCCGACATCGATTACGGCAAATGGCAGGGACTTACACCGGACCAAGTCAAGGCTCAGTGGCCCGAGGCGCTCGACACATGGTATCGAGCTCCGGATTGGGCGGCGATCCCGGGTGGCGAGACCCTTCAGGATGTTCTCACCCGGGCCGTTTCAGCGCTGCGGGAGGTAATCCAGCGCCATCCGAGTGACGCCGTCGTTCTGGTGGGACACGACAGCGTCAACCGCATCATCCTCCTCCACGCGCTGCAGCTACCGCTTTCAGGATATCGGCGATTGGGGCAAGGTCCGTGTGCGGTCAACGAAATCGACTTCTCCGAGAGTGGGTTTGTTGTTCAGACGGTAAACGAGACTCACCATCTGAGGACGTAACCGGCTTAGACTTTCTCTACGTTCCACATGAAGATCGCCGGAGCGCTGACGACACCTTTGATGCTCTTGCGATAGGCGGTCTTTTGGACATATTGGCCAGTCGGTACGTAAGGAACGACCTCAAATGCTCGCTCTTGGATCTTAGCGGCGATCTCCTGGCGCGCCTCGGAATCGCTCGCCTTGAGCCATTGAGTCCGCAATTCCTCGAGCTTGTCATCGCTCGGCCAGCCGAACCATGCCTTGTCGCCATTGGTACGCAACATGACGTTGAGCGAAGGGTCCAGAGTATCGGCGCCGACCCAGCCGGTCTCGAACATGTTCCAGCCGCCCTCTTCTGGGGGCTTTTTTGACGCCCGGCGCGTCACTACCGTGCCCCAATCGCTGGCCACCACCTCGACATTGAGCCCAAGCTTTTTAAGCTCATCGGTAGCGACCAGCGCCTCGGCGTGGATCAGCGGCTGGTCGACCGCGTCGAGCAGAATTATTTTCTCGCCCTTATACCCGGCCTCTGCGATCAATTTCTTGGCCGCGTCGTAATCGCGCTTGCCTGCCAATGCCTCCGAGCCGGTCTTGCTTGCCATTGGCGTGCCGCAGGTGAAAAAAGACGGACAGGTCTCCCAATATTTTGGATCGCCGACGAAGGCCGTCATGAAGTCGGCCTGACTCGCCACCATCTGCACTGCCTGGCGCATCTTCACGTTGTCGAAGGGCGGATGGAGGTGATTGAAGCGTAAACATCCGGTATTGCCGAGCGGATCTGACGTCGCCAGAACGACGTCGGGATTGGCGAGCAGAACGGGCCAAAGATCGGGCGGCGGATTCTCCCACCAATCGTCTTCGCCGCTCTGCAGTGCCGCCACTTTGGTCATCGCATCGGGCACGACGAGCCACTCTACCCGGTCGACTTTGACAACCTTCCCTCCGGAAGCCCAGTCCGAGGGCTCGTCGCGCGGCACGTAATCAGTATTTTTGATGTAGACCACCTTGTGGCCGGGCTCGAATTCGCTTTTGACGAATTTGAATGGGCCCGACCCGACCATCTCGGTGACTTGCTCATAGGGATCAGTCTTGGCCAACCGTTCCGGCATGATGAACGGGGCGAGGCTCGACACCTTGGCGATGCCGTCAATCAACAGCGGGAAGGGCTCCTTCAAACGGATGGTGAAATTCTTATCGTCACCGCCTTTCATCTCATCCATCACGGTCGCCAGCGCCTGGCCAAATGAGTCGCGAACCATCCAGCGCTTGAGCGAGGCGACGCAATCGGTTCCATGAACCGGCTGCCCATCATGAAATTTGAGCCCGTCGCGCAGAGTGAAGCTGTAAAGGAGCTTGTCCGGCGAGACGCTATACTCACCGACCATTTGCGGGTGCGGCTTGAATTTGGAGTCGAGCGCAAAGAGCGTATCGAACACCATATAGCCGTGATTGCGCGTGATGTACGCCGTCGTCCATATCGGGTCGAGAACGCGCAAATCCGACTGCGCGATAAAGCGCAACGTGTTGGTGTCGGCGGCCGTGGCCCGCGCGGCGAAACCAAAGCCGGCAAGGCTCGCCGCCCCTGCCGCGACCCCAAATTTGCGGCGTGTCAATCTATGAGCCATCCCTGATCCTCGTTCGGCGGATTTGACACCGACAGTTTAGCAGAATTTGGAGCGCTGTGTCCGCGGACCAGCGCGACCACGTCAGGCCTTCTCGACCCCCCATTGGAAGATGACCGGGCCAAGGACGAGGTCTTCGAGACTTGTGCGGTAAGCGGTCCTCGTTTTCCACTACCCGGTGGGAATGTAGGGCACGACCTCGAAGGCGCGCTGCTGGATGGCCGCGGCGATTTCCTGGCGAACCTCCGAGTCGGGTGCCCTCATCCACTTGCTGCGCAAAGCATCGAGCTTGTCGTCCTTCGGCCAGCCGAACCATGCCCCGTCGCGGTTCGTGCGCAGCGACTGGTTGAGGCCGGGGTCCAGCATGTCGGCACCAAACCAACTCGTGCCGAAGACATTCCAGCCGCCCTCGTCGATCGGCTTTTTCGAGGCCCTTCGAATGGAGAGATTACCCCAATCACTGGCCGCAACTTCGACCGTGAGCCCGAGCCGCCGCAAAAGATCGGCTGCGACAAGGGCATGCGAATGCGGGACCGGCGTATCGACTGCGTCGAGCACCACGATCTTCTCGCCCTTGTATTCGGCCTCGGCGATCAGTTTTTTTGCCTTGTCGAAATCGCGCTGGCCGGTCGGCGCTTCCGATCCGGCGTTGTTCGCCATCGGTGTGCCGCAGGTAAAGAAGGACGGGCACAGCTTCCAATTCTGCGGGTCGCCGGCATATGCGACCATGAAATCGACCTGGTCGGCGGCGGCCAATACCGCTTGGCGCATTTTTACATTGTCGAACGGCGTCTGACGGAATTGGCTGCATTGCGGTGTTGCGCTGCTCCAGCTAACCATCCGGGCTCTCACTAATCGATTTCAGAAATCGAGATCGGCGTAGTGTTTCGGCGGAGGAACCCCTGGGATGTGGTCGGCTAGGATCGGCCGAAAGCTCGGGCGCGATTTGATCCGCGCGTACCACTCTTTTGCCGGCTCGTGCGCATCCCACGGCACGTCGCCGAGATAATCGAGGCTCGACAGCTGGGCAGCGGCAGTGATGTCGGCGATCGAGAAATGATCGCCAGCTAGCCAGCGCCGCCGCTCCACGAGATATCCCAGATAATCGAGGTGATAGGGCAGATTTGTGTGTCCGGCGCGAATCGCCAGCGAGTTCGGCTGTCCATGACCGGTCAACCGCTTCATCATCTTCTCGCCGAGCAGGTTCTCGGTCACTTCAAGGTTCATCTTGATGTCGAACCAGGCCGTCAGTCGGCGCACTTCGGCGCGATCGACCGGATTGATGCCGATCAAGATCTTCTCGCGGTAGACCTCGTCGAGATATTCGACGATCGCGGCGGTATCGGCGAGCACGGTTCCGTCCGGCTCGATCAGCACCGGCACCTCGCCGGTCGGGTTGAGGGCGAGAAATTCCGGCCGCCTCTCCCACACCTTCTCAGTCTTCAACGTGAAGTCGAGGTTCTTCTCCCTGAGCACGACCCGCACTTTGCGTGCAAACGGGGAGAGCCACATGTGATAGAGCACACGCATAGGCGGGATTGTAATGGTCGCGAGCGCAGCTGAACACGTCCGATCGACGCGGCAGCTCGAACGCGCTAGTTTTTACAATCGATCAACCCCCGAGTAGGGAGGAGTCTCGACCCATGCCGCTCAACGCACTCCACCACGTGACGGTGAAGACTGCCGATCTCGAAGCCACGCGCGATTTTTACCGCGACATCCTCGGCCTTGAGGTCGGCTTCCGCCCTGACCTCAACTTCCCCGGTTATTGGCTCTATTGCGGGGACATCCCGGTCGTGCACCTGGTCCCGGAAGGCAGCGCTATACGCGGCGGGCCGTCATCGGATACCGGGTCATTCGATCACTTCGCATTCCTCGCCACCGATTTCGACGGGATCAAGGCAAAGCTCGCCAGCCACGGAATCAAATACCGGGAAAACCACATCAACCAGCCGCCGATCGATCAGCTGTTCTTCCCGGACAACAACAATGTCATGGTCGAGCTGAACTTCCCTCGCGCCTAACCGCCAGCCTCTCCCGCAGTGCAATACGAAAGAGGCCGGTGGATGAAGGTCAATTCAGGCCGTAGAAGCCCATCGCACCGCCGGCCATGACCTGATGCGTGACCTCGGGCGACGCACCGGCGAGGCGATCCTTGATCATCTGGGGCGCGCCCGGGAAAAAGCCGTCGCGGTGCGGATAGTCGGTCGCCCATAAGATCTTGTGCGGCCCGATATATTCCGCCAGCACCTTGAGGCTTCCTTCGACCGGCTCGAAGGAGATCCAGCAATTGCGCTGGAAGAGTTCGCTCGGACGCGTCTTGAGTCCGGAATCGTTGAAACCCTGGTCGTCGAAATGGCGGTCCATGCGATCGAGCCAAGGCGCGATCCAGCCGCCGCCCGATTCGAGGAACCCGACGCGCAGCGTCGGATGGCGCTCGCACACCCCACCCCAGATCATGCTCATGCAGGCGAGCATCATCTCCATCGTGTGCGAGATAATGTGCTGCGCACCGCGGCCCTCAAAGCGATCAATGCCGACTGTCGGCATGCCGCTGTTGCCACCCTCATGGATGCCGATCGCCAAATCGAGCTCCTCGGCGGCATTCCAGAACGGCTCGTAGGCTGGATCGTGCAGCATCCGGTTGTTGTATGGGTTGGGGCGGATGAAGCCGCCGCGGAACCCCAGTTCCTCGCGAGCAAACCGCATCTCCTCGATCGCGTGATCGACCGATTGCAACGGCAACATCGCGATACCGAAGAGGCGGTCGGGATAGGGCTTGCAGTAATCGGCAAGCCACCGGTTATAGGCGCGGCACAGTACGCCGGCCAGTGCCGGGTCGTGCACCGCCCCGGCGAACAGCCCCATGCTGGGGTATAGAAACGCGGCATCGATGCCGTCGAGATCCATATCGGGGATGCGCTTGTGCGGATCAAATCCGCCAGGGCGACCTTCCTCGTAGCTCATCGTCTCGGCCGACACGACACCCTGCCGGGCGCCGACCCCGCCGATCCCGCCCATGCCCTGCTGGCTGCCGAGGATCTGCTCTTCGACCAGCAGCCGCTCTTTGCCGTCCTTGTCTTTGACGAGCTTGGGCGCCCGGTGGCGGAAGGACGGGTCCATATAGTCATCCCACAGCGTGAGCGGCTCCAATATGTGGCCGTCGGAATCGATGACGTTGTAGACGCGGCCCATGACCTTTCTCCTCGGTCAGTTGCAGATCCAGTCCTTCTCGAAGCGGGCAAAACAGTCGCGCTCGCCCGGCATCTTGACCCATCCCGCCAAGAGCCGCGCCGTCGCTATCAAGAGACGATCCCGCAGATGGGTCGAGTTGTGAGCGTACTCCTCAAAGGTCGAGATCGTGATCTTCTGATTGTGCGGATCGTCCTGGAACCGGCAGGCGGCCAGTGCGACAGTGGCCTGATACGCCTTCCGATCGGCGCCCGACCGGAGATAGGTATTGGCGAGCGCGGTGGCGCGCGGGAAATCGAGAGCCATGATCGCCTCGTCCAGATCACGCAATAACGTGTCGGGCGTCCGGCCGCTCGTGTTGACCGCGGCACATTCCTGGTCGATCACTGAGGCGGTGAGCTGGTTCTCATGCGCCACGTCGTTGATGAAATTAGCCATCAGGTAAAGGACGCGTGGCTGGTACGGATTGTCACTTGTACGGAACCAGTTGTTCGCGACGTTACAGTAGTCGAACGGATGCTGACCGTTGGTGAACTGCCGGGGCACCGTTGTGCGCAGGATCAGCTCTGCGGCGCCGAGCTGGATCGTGTCGCCGAGGCTCCTAATCGACTTACCATTCTTCAGATGCGCAGTGAGCAAGTCCCACACCGTATCGGCATCCGCAGTCATCAGCTGCTGGATGAACTCCTCGACCTCGGCCGGAATCAGCGGCATCTGATTCGTCTGCTTGAGAGTGATCCCGCCATCGGGGAATTCGCGCACCATCCGGACGCAGACGGCATCGTAGAGTGAGTAATAGAGCGGCCCGATCGCCATATCGGGGACACCCATGTAATAGACGCCATGGGAACGTTCCCAGCCGATGAAATCGGCAAGGTCGGTGATTGAGCGAGCTCGGATTGCCTTGTGTCCGGTATTGCGCGCCTTGCGGCCGATTACCGTGTCCTGCAGATCGATGAGCCCAAGAAAGTTCAGCTGATCGGCCAGCAACGGCCGTACTTCTTCCTCTTCGGCCAGTCCGAGGAAGAGGCCGTAAGACCGCCGCGAGTCGCCGCTGACCGTGGCGATCATATGCGCGTGGAGCCGCTCCTGAGCGGTGCCCTGCGCGCGTATTGGCTCCTGATCATCTTGCCACAGCACCGGGCCATAGCTCGGCGGCGGCACGACGATGCCCTTCATCGTGGCATAGCGACCGGGATATTTACCGAGCAGCTGGTTCCAGATGTCGAGCCCCGCCGGGATGTACCAGACACTCTGTGACAGCGGGAGCAGCCGGTATTTCTCGGGCAAGTAGGGCATCAGGTAGGCGGAGGCGCGCAGCCCAAGGATGGTGTGGTCGTTGTTGATCAGGTTGATCTGCCCATCCCGCACATTGATGTGGCTCGGCACCTGCACGAAGGGCGCTTCGGCTGCGGCCACGACGCTGAGCGCGTCGCCGACCGAATGCCCGTCCCGCGTCATCCGGAAGAAAAGATCGGTGGTACGCGGCTGATCGCGCTCGAGGATCGCCTCGGTCAGCATATCGAAGTACTTGTCTTCGCGAATTTCGTTCCGGTTCAACAACATCACGGCGATACCTTAGTACGAGGGCAAACCACCTCAGCAGCAAGAAGCGTACCGCTCTTGCGGATCGGGCGTAAACATCCGCTAGGACAGAACGGCCATGAGGAACGAGCAACCTTTTCCGGCCCTGACAACAGAGCGGTTAGAGTTGCGTGCCGTGACCTCCGGCGGCCACGGCTCTTACCATGCGGTGCTGGGAATTGCTGGAGTCACGCGGTTCTCCGATGTTCCCGATGCCGCTACTACAATTCGGGCGGGACGGATCGCGGCCTGGATGCCGAAGCTCTTCCCCAGCGGGAAAGGCTGCGCCTGGCTCATCGCGGAGCGGCGCACTGGCGCATCTGTTGGCGCTGTGCGGATCAATGACATCAACGAGCGGTGGCGCTGGAACGACATCGGTTATGAATCTCACCCCGATTTTTGGGGTCGCGGGTTCATGCCGAGGCGGTCCGCGAGGTTGTTGCTTGCGGACACGACCATTTCAAACTGAACCGCATGGAAGCCTGGACCTTGCCGGGAAACGACGCCTCGGACAGGGTCCTCGTCAAAACCGGCTTTGTTACGAGGGCAGGCTCAGACAAAAAGCGTGGTTTAAGGGCGCCTATCGCGATTTTCCGCATGTCCGGGCGCGTAAGAGGCAACCCGATCAACTGAGCAAATCCGGCTAAGTGAAGTCGGGTTCCGGTGTGAAGAGCTCCTGCGGCTGCGTCACGCCGCGCAACGCGTAGCGGCCGACGGAAACCAAGCGGCGGCGCATTTTCGGGCCGAGCGCGTCAGCAAAGTTCGCCGAGAGCAGCACATCCTGCTCGACTGACCGGCTCATCGCCAGGATGCGGCTGACTTCGTTCACCGCCGGCCCAATGACCGTGAAATCGAGACGATCTTTGCTGCCGACATTGCCGTAGAAAACGTCGCCGACATGCAATGCCAAATAGACCTGAGTGGTCGGCAACCCAGCTTCTGCGCGTGTTCTATTGAGCTCGACGAGGTCCTTGCGCACCCGCGCGGCGGCCGCAAGCGCCGCGTGGCACGCTTGCTCGCGGTTTTCGTCAGTGAAGATGGCGAGTATGCCGTCGCCGACGAGCTTCAGCACGTCGCCCTTATGACCGTGCACAGCGGAGATGACGACATCTGCGTAGTCGTTGAGGAGCGGGATGATCTGCTCCGGCGGCGTGCTGTCGGAGATCCGCGTGTATCCATGGAGGTCGCTTTCCCACAGCACCGCGCCGATTTTCTCGGCAACCCCTCGGACGATGCGACCGCTCATTACCCTACGGCCCGGATCGCGGCCAAGATAGGTCTCTGCCAAAGTGCCGGCCATGCGCCCAAGCGCCGCCGATTTAACCGCCAGTTTCAAAAAAGGGGCGAGCCGTTGCAGCGAGACGACGGCGTCGTTCCCAAAACCGCTCGGCGCATCGCTGGTCCAGGACGAGTAGACGCAGTCCATCTCGCCAATGACACCCTCGGCGACAAACCGGTGAACCAGCGCGAGGAAATCGGTCGTTCCTTCCTGCTGGGCCTGCGCGATCATCAGAAAATCGGCCGGATCCCCGGCGGCGAGGCATCGCCGCATCGCTTTCTCGCCCGATTGCAGCAGATGGAAGAATGGGGTGCTCCGCCAATTCTCCGCCGCCTCGCCTTCACCGGTACGCCCATAATCCACCGCCTCGGCCACCTCGGGCTGATCAGCGCGCCAGCGGAAAGCGCGACCCTCGTAGATCGGGTGGAGCGTGTCGAGGATGACCAAGGCGCGCGCCAACGGGACCCCTGCCTCGACGACCCGCCGGCAGAAGCCGGCCATCAGCTCTCTCTCGGTGCGGCCGATCAGCCCGGCCTCAGTCACCCAGCTGGCGAGCTCGCCGAAAATTCCCTCGTCCATCTCAAAGCTTTCGGTCGATGCTGCGACTAAATTTTCTCAAACACCGCGCAAGTGATCCGGTATTCTGACACGAGCCAGTAGAGCCGTGCCATCGAGCGTTTCCATCTTTCAAAAGACAGAAAAGGTACCGGGAACCGCCAGACATGGCGCAGCAGGATCCACGGCCGTTCTTTTACCGCGTTACGATAAGACACTCCCGCTCCAAGGATCATGCTCTCGAGGAGACGTGCCCCGGCGAAGAGCTCGGCGAGTTCGGTAGGGCCGGGCCTATACATCGTGTCGATCGGATCCCGATGATAGGGATAGCTGAACGGCACGGTGACAAAGACGAGCCCCCCCGTCGGCAAAAGATCGAGGCAGTGCCGCGCGAGCCGCCCGGGATCGGGCACGTGCTCAAGCAAATTACAGCAGAGGAGCGCGTTTGGTTTAAGCGAGCGCAGCCGGCACACGTCAGCAGCGTCTGTCAGATTGGCCTGGACGTCGACACCCGGCAACTCGCGCATATCGACGTGGATGACTTCGACTCCGCGCACGCGCAGCGGAAAAAACACCTCGGCGTCGATCCAGGGTTGCACGATCTCTCGCACCGCGGCCGAGCTGCTGCCAAGGTTGAGCGCTGGCGACAGCCGCTCTGGTGGGAACACATCGAGCGCGCGGCGGAGCCAATAGGCCTCGGCTTCGAACATCGCGATCTCGATCGCTCCCCCGGAAAGCATCACGATGCCTCAATCCGGCATCACTTCGAAAGAGCGATTTTGCCCAACGGCTGCAGCAATCCGGAGCCGCGAGATCGGCCAAAATGGTCTAGAAGGCCAAAATGGTCTAGAAGGATAGTACGCAGATCGGAGCCGTTCGCTGACGATTGTCAGTACCGCGTGTGAAGGTTATTCGAGCAACATTTTCGCCCAGTCCTGTCGTCTTATTGCTGGTACAGTATCGGTGCGTGTCCGGTCGATCACCTCGTTGCCAACTCGCCTGGGCGCCAGCGCTTTTCCCGTCGGGACGCCGCTAAACGCGTTCTTCGCCTGGAACGAGGCGCGCGTGCTTCGGGATCGCCGATACATCGTCGCCCGCGACATTTGCCGGCTGCTCCAAAGGTTCGATGGTGACATCGAGCTCTGCCTGGCTCACTTGGTGAACCGACCGATCGTCAGCTGGCGTTGGGGCGAGCAGATGCTCGTGCCGGCTAGCCGCCTTCGGGACGCCCGAAACTTCGTTGCGGGATGTCGGGGGTCTCCTGCCATTGCCGCGGCGCGAAACCTCGTCGATTCGTTGCTCGCAAGCATCGGCGCCGACGACCTTACGACGCATGCTGCGGTTTTTCGCGCATTCGAGGACTTGGCGAGACACATCGATCTCAAACCCCTCGCCCGCTTGCGGCCCTCTTTGAAGGCCGCTCCGGTGTCTCCACGGGAAATTTTGATCATCAAGCTCGGTGCTCTCGGGGATTTCATTCAAGCGCTAGGCCCCATGCCCGAAATCCGGCGCTACCACGTCAATGACCGCATCACTTTGCTGACGACACCGCGCTATGCTGAGCTCGCGTCGGAGACGAGGCTGTTCGACGATATTTTGATCGATCGTCGTCCGAAGGCGCTCGACCTTGCGGGCTGGCTCACACTGCGTCGAGCGCTGCAGCGTGGCCGCTTCGATCGGGTTTACGATTTACAAACCTCCGACCGGTCCGGCATCTACTCTTGGCTGTTTCGACCGAAGCGAATGCCGGAATGGTCCGGGATCGTGTGGCGATGTTCCCACCCGCACGCGAACCGCGAGCGAGATCGGCAGCACACGATGGAACGGCAGGCGGAGCAGTTGCTGATGGCCGGCATATATCCCGCCTCGCTCACGCCATGGCTGCCTCCCGCAGGCTCTCTCCCCGGGGTCGTCGCCGGCAAGCCCTTTGTTATATTGATCCCGGGTTCTTCACCGCGCCACCTGGCGAAACGCTGGCCGGCTCGCCATTACGGCGAGTTGGCAAGGCGGCTGAAATGCGCGGGGCACCTGCCTGTTTTGGTAGGCGTGCACGGCGAAGCAGATCTCGGCCGCGCAGTTTGCGAGGTCTGTCCCGAGGCGGTGGATCTTATCGGCCACACCGATGTTGCAGGGCTCGCCGCTCTGGCGCGGGGAGCGAGCCTGACCGTGGGCAATGACACCGGCGCGACACATGTCGCCGCGGCCGGCGCCAACCCGGTTGTTGTCTTGTTCTCGCACGCCTCGGATCCGAGCTTGTGCGCGCCGCGCGGCAAGATCGTCCGGGTGCTGATGCAGCCGGAACTAGCAGATCTTTCCGTCGAGAGGGTGTTTCGCGCCGCGATGGCGATCGCCAGGGCTCCCGCAAAGTGATCCAACCGGCGGTACCGTGACACCGTACCTACCGCATTTCGCAAACATATTTGCTGTTTTCGTAACCTGGGTAATCGGCGCGGTAGTTTTTCTGGTCGGTTCCGGGCTGTCCGGCAATCGTGTCGTGCCCGAATTCCAGTTCAGCGCGGGCTGGGGGGCCTTGTGCATTCTGATGACCGGTTGGGGCGTCTTCGTGCCGCTGAGCCTGCGCGTTCCTGCCATCGCGTTCGGTCTATTTGGGCTGGCGATTCTCATTTCGCGGCGGCGGCCGAGCGCCGGCGCGTGGCGGGCATTTGGTCGAATACTCGCCGTTTCGCTGCCGCTGTGGGTGATTATGGCGCCGATCCGGCCGTCGCAACCGGACACTTTTCTCAATTTGTTACCCAACGCCTTTTACTTGGTGGACTACGCCCGGCTGCCAGCCGCGTCCCTGCCGCCGAGCTTCTCGTACCTCCCGGCGGCACCATACAATACGCAGTTTTTAAGCTTTCTCGGCTCGCTTGTTCAGCCGGATTACCCGACATCCGGTATGTCGCTGGTCAATATCCTGCTTCAACTGGTGGCGGCGCTGGCGATTGCCCGCGCGCTCGCCCCTCGGCCAATGTCACCGTCTACGCCCCCATCCTGGGGCTTGGTGGCGGTTGGCCTCTTGCTGGCGACGTTAATCAATCCAGGCTTTGTCCCTCGTATACATTTTACAGCCTACGGAGAGCCGGCATTGGCTGCAATGGCGGTCCTCGCCGCCCTTCTCTTCGTCCTAGCGCAAGGGGAACTGGCCGCCGGAGACCGTCCAGTTCAGCTACTGCCGCTTGCTCTCATTCTGGCGGCAATGGTCAATATCAAGCAGACGGGATTTGGGCTCGTCGCGGCAATCGCCGGCGCCGCGCTGATCTCGGCCCGGGCCGAGAGAGGGCTGCAATACGCGGCGGCGGTGAGGTTCACCGGATTGGCCATCCTCCCTGCTATCCTCCTCGTCGCGATTTGGCGGTATCACGTCATGCGCGCAGGCGTCGACGAACTGAAGCCGCTGCCGGTCGCCGAGTGGAACTGGGGTCATCTCACCCAGACGGCAGCAAGTGCTTTTGATGTCATATCAGGCAAACCCTCTTTTTTCGGCTGCGCAGCCGTCGCGACACTGGTTCTGCCATTACTGTTACGCCTCCAGGGCTGGACACTAACAACCAGATGTTTGACATTTAACGCAGCGCTATCGATACTCTATAATATTTTCATATTGATCACTTACATCGCTGTTTTCCCGACCGAGATGAGCAGCGAAGCACATTCGTATTTCCGTTACAACACTCATATCTCACTGGTGCTGGTGCTATCACTGGCATTGGCAGCTCGCGATCTCGGTGCGCTGGCTTGGCTCAAGCGAGAGCAATACCGGCTCGCCACGGCCGCCGTCCTGGTGATCGCCGTCCTGGCGCCAGTCGCTTTCATGAAACGGCTGCGTTTTGATCTCGATATGCCGCAACCCCTCGTCTGGGATCTTGCAAAAAAACTTTCCGTCTACATACAGGACGGTGACCGCCTTGCGCTGCTGCTGCCGGGAGACAATGGCAGTGTCGCCACGATGCTGTCGGGCGTGCTCGCCGACACCGCGCCGCGGCGCCGAATGTTGGACCTGTTGCCCCGTAATACTGCAGATCCGGCCACACTCGACGAAGTGGCCCGTCTGGGTTACCGGCTCGCTCTGATATCCTGCACGCCGGGCGATCATGAGGATCTTCCGTCGGGTGAGGCCGTTCTGCTCCGCTACGATCCCGGCGGATGGCACTCTCTCACCGTGTGGCCCTACCCAGCAGATGCGGCGAATAGGCGATGGCAGCACATCCTATCGTGGGGCCCGCTCTGCCGACAGTCTTAACCCGCTCACCCTTCAGCGTGCGTACAGCCCGGCGAATGAACCACTGCGAAGATCTGAAAACTCGGCTGTAAGGAGAACGGGGCAAGACATCGGTTTGGCGGCACATGGACCGGCCTGTTGTCAGTGAAGGCGATGAAATCGTATTGCCAAAAAGCGGCCGCCAAACTCGCAATTTCCGAAGGTTTACCGCCGACAAAGGCGGACCAGAGCGGCTCGGGCTGTGCCGCCTCGGCCAGAGCGGTGTAGGGAGCTCTCAGCACTATTGGCTGCTGCGACGGT